>ERZ1643251.1131-NODE-1131-length-31851-cov-10.043496_pt1 | contig 31851 bp, 32 predicted proteins | sample MGYA00579261_ERZ1643251 | MGnify/ENA primary metagenome ERZ1643251 (study PRJEB29033, sample SAMEA4952267) | chicken gut metagenome | biome: Broiler Chicken; feature: Gastrointestinal Tract; material: Caecum | place: Ireland | collected 2018 | study: Broiler... | reverse complement strand
CGCTGTATGTCATATGGTTCTCTCGCATATCCATTATAACAGATATCTTGAATTCCGGCGAGTATTTTGTGTTGGGTTTCTTCCTTTGCATAATAAAATGCACCTCCAAAAGTCTGTCCAACTTTTGGGGTGCATATCAAATGCGCCGACGGGCGTTTTTTGTGCAAAAATATTTTATCTTTTTTTCAAAAAAGTATTGACAAATGCGGGATCAAGGTGTAATATAATAATCGTTATATAACGAACGTTATATAAAGGAGGAAGAGATGCCGCCCAAACCCAAAGTAACAAAAGAGCAAGTCATCGAAGCGGCGGCGCACATCGTGCGCGAGCAGGGAATGTCGGGGCTGACGGCAAAGTCGCTGGCAGCGCAGCTGCATTGCTCCACGCAGCCCATTTTCTGGCTGTTCGAGGGGATGGAAGAGGTGCGCAGCGCCGTTACGGCAAAAGCGCTGGAAAAGTTTGACGAATACCTGCGGACGCAGGTGGCGGACGTTTCGGCATACAAGGCGATCGGGCTCAATTACATCCGTTTTGCCGCCGAGGAGACGGAGTTTTTCAAGCTTCTCTTCATGAGCCAATCTTCCGGCAAAGACATCCTCACTTCGCACACGGAACAGGCATACGTGCTCCAAGTTCTGGAACAGGAAGAGAATATAAAAGGGACGCGTGCGCAAGATATTTATGAAGAAATGTGGCTGTTCTCGCACGGGATCGCCACGATGATCGCCACGGGCACGGCAACGTTCACGCCCGAGCGGATCAGAGAGATGCTGACCGCGGTGTATCGCGGACTGATAAAGAGTTCTCAGGAATAATAAAAAGGAGGCAGGCATGAAAAAATACGATGCGGTCGTGATCGGCGCCGGAAACGGCGGTCTGGTTGCGGCGATCCGCCTGTTGCAGGGCGGGGCAAAAGTGCTGTTGGTGGAGAAACACAATCTTCCCGGAGGATTTGCTACAAGTTTCCGCCGCGGCAGGTTCGAGTTTGAGGCGTCTTTGCACGAACTCAACGACTTCGGAACCAAGGACAACGCGGGTGACGTGCGCGATCTGTTCGATTCGCTGGGCGTTACCGACAAGATCGACTGGATGGAGATCCCCGAAGCGTACCGCGTGATCGTGCGCTCGGAAAATCTGGATGCCACCATGCCTTTCGGGGTGGATGCGTTTATCGCAAAGATGGAATCCTATGTCCCGGGCAGCACGCCTTCCATGCGCAAGTTCTTCGACCTCGCCGAGGAAGTGCGCCTGGCGCAGGCTTACACTTCCGCGCAGAACGGCAAAGCGGATTCCAAAGTGATGGTTTCCCAATACGGCAACTTCGTGCGCAGCGGTTCCTATTCCGTCAACGAAGTGCTCAAAACGCTGAAAATGCCGCAGAAAGCCATCGACATTCTCAGCGCGTATTGGTGCTACCTGGGCGCAAACCTCAACGACATGAGCTTTGTGCACTATGCGTCCATGGTCAACCGCTACATCCGCCGCGGGGCAAGCATGCCTAAAATGCGTTCGCATGAAATTTCCCTCGCGCTCGTTTCCCGCATCCTCGAGCTGGGCGGCGAAGTCCTGTTCAACACGGAAGCGGTCAAAATTCTGCAGGACGAGAAGGACGGCGGCGTCGCCGGCGTCGTGCTGGACGACGGCACGCAGATCGAAACCCGCCACGTCGTGGCAAACTGCGCGCCTCACCTCGTGTTCGGCAAGATGATGGACAAAGTGTCCGAAAAAGACGTCCGCGCCACCAACGCGCGCAAGTTCGCGGGCAGGGGATTCACCATGTTCCTCGGCCTCAACCGCACCGCGGACGAGCTGGGCGTGGAAAACCATAACTATTTCCTGTACGATACCAGCGACACGGTCAAACAGTACGACCTCATGCGCTCCATCCGCACCAACACCGCGCAGGCAACCGTCTGCCTCAACCGCGCTTACCCCGAATGCTCGCCCAAAGGTACCTGCATGATGTACTTCACCACCCTGTATATGTCCGACGACTGGGGCAACGTGAAGGCGGAAGATTACTTCAAAACAAAAGACATGGTCGCCAATATGTTCATCGACCGCTTTGAAAAGGACACGGGCGCAAAGATCCGCGACAGCATCGAGGAGATCTCCGTGGCAACGCCCATGACCTACGCCCGCTATTGCGGACATCCGCAGGGCGTCATTTACGGCTACGAATCCCAGTACTGGGACGGCTTGATGCCCAGATTGCAGATGATGGGCGAAGATCATACCGTGCGCGGCCTGCGCTTTGCGGGCGGCTATTCCATGCGCCTGTCCGGATATTCCAGCGCCTACTTCTCGGGCGATATTTCGGGCAGACAGACAGTCGGCGATATCAAGAGGGAGGGCTGAGTTATGGCGTTCGTATTTAAAAAACAGATCTTCGGATTTATGGATCTTCTCCGCTTCAAGAAGATGGTTCCCAAGCGCCGCGAAAAGCTTGCGGAAGGTTCGGCGCAGCCTCTGCCCGTTTCCTACCGCGTCAACGAGACGGCAAAGATCCTGCACCCCGGCTATCAGAAAGCCACGCTCGTCAAAGTGGAGCAGAACACCGCCGACACCAAGACGTATTTCTTTGAAAGCGAGCGTCCCTTCTACTTCCGCGCAGGTCAGTACCTGACCCTCGGATGCAAGGTGGGGGACAGCTTTGTCAGCAGGCCGTATGCCATTTCCTCCGCCCCCAAGGCGGCGCTGAACAAACAGGTCAGCGTCACGGTGAAAAAGTGCGGGTTCTTCAGCGGATACCTGTTCGACAACGCAAAGCCGGGCGACGTGTTCACGCTGGGCGATCCTTCGGGCGAATTCTGCTACGAGCCGATCAAGGACAGCAAGCAGGTGCTTGCTCTCGCGGGCGGCAGCGGCATCACGCCTTTTTATAGCATGGCGCAGTCCATTGCGGACGGCACGTCCGATTTCTCTTTGACCATTCTCTACGGCGCAAAGACGGAAAAAGACCTCATCTTCAAGGCGGAACTGGATGCGCTGGCTTCGGACAAGATCAAGGTCGTGTACGTGCTCAGCAACGAAAAGAAAGAGGGCTACGAGCACGGATTTATCGGCGCAGACCTCATCAGAAAGTACACTTCGGGCGACTTCACCGTGATGATGTGCGGCCCGCAGGCGATGTACACGTTTGCGGACAAGGAACTGCAGGCGTTCAACCTGCCCCTGCGCCGCGTCAAGAAAGAGGCGAACTGCGTGGGCGTGCGCGACGTCAAGGACGTGAAGTACCGACTCACCGTGCATATGGGCTTCGACGTGTACAAGGTTCCCGCCTCCGCTTGCGAAACGGTGCTCACCGCCATGGAGCGCGCGGGCATCAACGCGCCTTCCAAGTGCCGTGCGGGCGGCTGCGGATTCTGCCACAGCAGGCTGGTTTCCGGCAAGTTCTCCATCGCGGGCGCGGATAAGCGCCGCCTGGCAGACGTCAAGTTCGGGTACGTTCATCCCTGCTGCACCTATCCCGATTCGGATATGGAGATCGTCGTTCCCAAGGCGTAATTGTAACAAAAAGAAGGGGACGTTGTGCAAAAATTTGCACAACGCCCCTGTTTTTCACAGAAAAAGCCCGCCGTTTCAGGCGGGCTTTTTGTATGTTTTTCAGTTTTCCTTGAACATTCTGTTCAGGCGTCTCGTGATGGAGCGGATATTTTCGCGGACGGCGCTGCGTGCGCTTCCGCCGATGACCTTTCTCGCTTCCACGGACTTGTTCACCTTTACGCGCTGTAAGATCTCCTCGTCGAAGAGGGTGGAGAACTGCTGGTAAACGAACAGATCGAGTTTATCCAGCGTCTTTCCGTTTTCGATGCAGTAGCGCACGATCTGGCCCGTGACGGCGTGTGCGTCGCGGAAGGGCATCCCTTTCTGCACGAGGTAGTCGGCAATGTCCGTCGCGGTGGAAAAACCGCCCGCCGCCGCGTTGCGCATCTTGCGGGTATCAAAGGAGATGTGCTGCAACAGCTCGTTCATGATATTCAGGCAGGCGAGCACGGTGGATTCCGCATCGAACAGCGGTTCCTTGTCCTCCTGCAGGTCTTTGTCGTAGGAAAGGGGAATGCCCTTGATGACGGTGAGGATGGCGGTCAGATCGCCGTACACCCTGCCCGTCTTGCCGCGCACCAGTTCGGGGATGTCGGGGTTTTTCTTCTGCGGCATGATGGAGGAACCCGTCGAGTACTCGTCCGAGATCTCCATAAATCCAAATTCGTCCGTCGTGTAGATGATCAGATCTTCCGACAGGCGGGAGAGGTGCGCCATCACCGTTGTGCAGCAGAAAATGTATTCCGCCACAAAGTCGCGGTCGGAAACGGCGTCGATAGAGTTTTGGGAAATGTCCGAGAACGAGAGCAGGCTCGCGGTCATTCTGCGGTCGATGGGGAAGTCGGTCCCCGCCATCGCGCAGCTGCCGAGAGGCATCACGTCCGTGCGTTTATAGCAGTCGGTAAAGCGCTCGATGTCGCGCAGGAACATTTCGCTGTACGCGTTGAAGTACTGCGCCACGGAAATGGGCTGCGCCCTGCGCATATGGGTGTATCCGGGCATGATGAACTGCACGTTGTTGCTCGCGATCTCCAGAAGGGTGTTGACGAGCGCGCGCAGGTTCCCGCACACGTTGACGATGCTGTCCTTTACGTACAGGCGCAGGTCGGTCGCCACCTGATCGTTGCGGGAACGCGCGGTGTGCAGCATTTTTCCCACGGCGCCGATGCGTTTGGTCAGCTCCTGCTCCACAAAGGTGTGGATGTCCTCCGCGCCTTCCAGTTCCAGGCTGCCCTTTTCGATGTCGGCGAGGATGTTGACGAGCGTGTCGCTGATCTTGTCCGCGTTCTCTTTGGGAATGATCTGCGTTTCGCCCAGCATCTTGACGTGCGCGATGCTCGCCAGGATGTCGTGCCAGTACAGTTTGTAGTCAAACCCGAGCGATTGGTTAAATTCGTCTGCGCTTTTGGCGCTGGGCTGTGTAAAACGGCCTTCCCACAGTTTCATAATTTCATTCTCCGTTTCTTTTTTAAGCGATTTTCGATTGACTTATTTTGCCGAAAACTTTAAAATAATGAGGTAGAGGATCTCTTTCTTTCCCGTTTTGCGCGGGGCGGCGGAGATCGTTCGATACTATTCTAACCTATTTTACGGAAAAATTCAAGTTATTTTTTCAAAAAGAGGGAAATTTGATTATTTTAGGGATCGATCCCGGCCTGGCGACGCTCGGCTACGGGATCCTGGAAAAGGACGCCAACGGAAATTCGCGCGCGCTGGATTACGGCGTTGTGCTCACGCCCAAGGAGGAGCGGCTGCCCGCGCGGCTCGCCTTTCTCGAAGAGGGGCTGAATAAACTGCTTGACAAATGCACGCCCGACGAAGTGGCGGTGGAGGAGCTGTTTTTCTCAAAAAACGTGACGACGGGCATCGCCGTGGCGCACGCGCGCGGCGTGGCTCTGCTTACCTGCGTCAAGCGGTGCGGCAGACTGTTCGAGTACACGCCCATGCAGATCAAGCAGGCGCTCACGGGCTACGGCAAGGCGGAAAAACGGCAGATCCAGCTGGTCACGGCAAATCTCCTGCGCCTGAAAAGCATTCCCCGCCCCGACGACGCGGCCGACGCGCTCGCCGTGGCGCTGTGCCATTCCTTCACTTCCCGGCTTTCGGGACTGTATTCTATTTGAAAGGTAAACTATGATCGGTTATTTGAAAGGCAAAGTTTTGTATTCGGATGCAGGCACCGTCCTGCTGGAAAACAACGGGGTAGGGTACGAACTTCTCTGTTCGGGCGCGCTGTTTGCCAAACTCGTCAACGAAAAACAGGGCGAAGCGTACACCTATCTGCAAGTGCGCGAAGACGGGCTTTCTCTGTTCGGATTTGTTTCCCCCGAAGAGAAAAATATGTTTTTGAAACTCATCACCGTTTCGGGCGTCGGCCCGAAAATGGGCATCGCCATCCTTTCGGCCATGAACATCAACGACATCGCCGTCGCCATTGCGACGTCGGACGTCAAGATGCTCACCGCCGTCAAGGGCCTGGGCAAAAAGACGGCGGAACGCATCGTTCTGGAACTGCGCGAAAAGGTCTCCGCCGCGGAAATTGCGCCCGTTTCGGGCGGAAAGCAGGCGGCGCCTGCCGAAAAGCTTTCGGACAAGGAAGAGGACGCCGTCGTGGGACTCATGTCCCTCGGCTACACCCGTGCGGAGAGCACGCGGGCGGTGCGCGGCGCGCTGGAAAAGGGCGCGCAGACGCTGGAGGACATCATCATGACTGCCCTCAAAAGTATGTGACGATAAGAGGAGGACGGGGACATGAGCTTTGAAGAAGATTTTGAAAACGGGTTCGACGAGCGCCTCGTCATGAGTACGAAAGGGGAGCTGGACGTGGAGGAAAACGCCCTGCGCCCCAAGACGATGGCGGATTACGTCGGCCAGAGCAAGGTCAAGGAAAACCTGAACGTGTACATTTCCTCCGCAAAAATGCGCGGGGAAGCGCTCGATCACGTCCTGCTGTACGGCCCTCCCGGGCTGGGCAAGACCACCCTCGCGCACATCATCGCCAATGAGTTGGGGGTGCAGATCAAACTGACCAGCGGCCCCGCCATCGAGCGCAGCGGCGACCTCGCCGCCATCCTCACCAACCTCAACGAGGGGGACGTGCTGTTCATCGACGAGATCCACCGCCTCAACCGCTCGGTGGAGGAAATTCTGTATTCCGCCATGGAGGATTACGCGCTGGACATCATCGTGGGCAAGGGTCCCGCGGCGCGCAACATCCGCTTTTCCCTGAAAAAATTCACCCTCATCGGCGCAACGACAAAAGCGGGGATGCTGGCTTCCCCTCTGCGCGACCGTTTCGGCGTTCTGTGCCGCCTGGAAATGTACACACCCGCCGAACTTGCGCAGATCGTCACCCGCTCTGCGCGCACGCTGGGTATCGAAATTTTGCCGGATGCCGCCAACGAGATCGCCCGCCGTTCCCGCGGAACGCCGCGTATCGCCAACAGGCTTTTAAAGCGCGTGCGCGATTTTTCCGCCGTCAAGGGCAACGGCGTCGTCAACGTCGAGGACGCCCGCTACGCCCTGCAGAAAATGGACATCGACGAGCTGGGCCTGGACGACACCGACCGCGCCCTCCTGCGCGCCCTCATCGAAAAGTTCAACGGCGGCCCTGCGGGCTTGGAAACGCTCGCCGCCACCATCAACGAGGATTCCAACACCATCGAGGACGTGTACGAACCTTACCTGTTGCAGCTCGGCTTTATCGCGCGCACGCCGCGCGGCAGGGTCTGCCTGAAAGGCGGGTACGAACATCTGGGGATAAAGATGAGCGAAAAACAGAGATTGCAGACATCCATGTTTGACGACGAATAAAGTCTGCGGAGCGTTGCTATGTTATTGAAATCCGATTATTATTACGACCTGCCCGAAGAGCTGATCGCGCAGACTCCCGCGGAGCCGCGCGATTCCTCCCGCCTTCTGGTATACCACCGCTACACGGGAAAGAGCGAGGACAGGATCTTCCGCGATATCAAAGAGTATTTAAAGGCGGGCGACGTGCTCGTCATCAACAATACAAAAGTGCTCCCCGCGCGTATGTTCGCGTACACGGAAAACGGGGGACGTGTAGAGGTTTTGCTGCTCAAACGGCAAAATCTGACCGATTGGGAAGTGCTTGTCCGCCCCGGGAAAAAGGCGAAGGAGGGGACAAAACTTGTCGTCTCCGAAGAGCTCTCCCTCACCGTCAAAAGCAGGACGCCGACGGGCGAACGTATCGTCGAGTTCCATTTTGACGGGGTGTTCGAGGACATCCTTTCCCGCGTGGGAAGTATGCCTCTGCCGCCGTACATTCACGAAAAACTCAAAGATCAGAACCGCTATCAGACGGTGTACTGCAAGACGGACGGCTCTGCCGCCGCGCCCACGGCGGGCCTGCACTTTACCAAGGAGCTCCTGCAGGAGATCCGCGACATGGGCGTGCAGGTAGCGGAAGTGCTCCTTCACGTGGGGTTGGGTACCTTCCGCCCCGTAAAAGAGGAGGATCTCACCCACCACGTCATGCACTCCGAATACTACTGCGTTTCGCAGGAGGCGGCGGACATCGTCAATGCCGCCAAGCGGGAGGGCAGGCGCGTCATCGCCGTCGGGACGACCTCCGTCCGCACGCTGGAAACGGTCGCCGACGAAAACGGCTTTCTGCGCCCCTGCAGCGGAGATACTTCCATCTTTATCTATCCGCCCTACAAATTCAAGTGTGTAGACGCCCTCATCACCAACTTCCACCTCCCCGAAAGCACCCTCATCATGCTCGTTTCCGCTTTCATGGGCAGGGAACAATGCCTTTCTCTGTATAGAGAGGCGGTGGGGAAGGGGTATCGGTTTTTCAGCTTCGGCGACGCGATGCTCATTTTATAGCCGTCGAAATACTGTGTTGCGCTGCGGCAACCCTCAGTCATTTACGCTTTAGTAAACTCCTTCGGGTTTTCCTCGCGCGCCTTGTCTTTCTCGGCTCTCAAATGAGCAGAATTGCCCGCAAATTTACCTCTCTTTGTCGCGCTTGCGTTTTCTCTCGGTCACGTACGTCTGTGTACGCTCCCGTCGCGAAAGCCGCGCGCTCCTCGACCTGCTCGCTTCTCAAATGAGCAGAATTGCCTCGGCTATGAAAGGAGCAGATTTACCTGCAAAACATTATTCACCGCACAAAGGGCTTTGCACGGTGACAAGGCCAGAAAGGCATCAAAAACATGATCTACACGGAACTTACAAAACGGGCGGCGATCGTCGCGTACAATGCCCATGCGGGGCAGACGGACAAGGCGGGAATGCCGTATATCTTTCATCCCTGGCATCTGGCGGAACAGATGACGGACGAAATTTCCGTCTGCGTCGCGCTCCTGCACGACGTCGTCGAAGACACTTCCGTCACGTTCGGCGATCTGGAAGGGCAGTTTCCGCGGGAGGTCATCGCGCCCTTGAAGCTTCTTACCCGCGAAAAGGGGACGGATTATTTCGATTATATCAGAAAAATCAAGGCCGACCCCGTTGCGACGGCGGTGAAGATCGCCGATTTAAAGCACAACGCAGACCTTTCGAGATTTCCCGTATCCATGCGCACGCAGGCCGTTCTCGAACGCGCAGAGCGGTATAAAAAGGCGCTCGCCATCCTCAGTCTCTGAGCTTTTTTTGCGGGAGAAAGAGAGGGGGATCGTCCTGAAAACAGAAGCACGTTATACAAAAAACAGAGCAAAAGGAAAGAATATTTTGGCAGAAAAGTTTTCGTTTGAAGTGATCAAAACAGACCCCGAAACGGGCGCGCGGGCGGGTATTTTCCACACCCCGCACGGGGACATCGAAACGCCCGTGTATATGGCCGTCGGCACGCAGGCGACGGTCAAGGGAATGCTCCCGCGCGATCTGAAAGAGGCGGGTTCGCAGATCATTCTCTCCAACACCTATCACCTGTATATGCGCCCCGGCCACGAACTGGTAAAAAAGGCGGGCGGACTGCATAAATTCATGAACTGGAACAGGCCCATCCTCACGGACAGCGGCGGGTTCCAGGTCTTTTCCCTCGCAAAGCTCAACAACATCAAGGACGAGGGGGTCTGGTTCAATTCGCACATCGACGGGAGCAAGCATTTTTTCACGCCCGAAAAGGTGATGGAGATCGAAAACGCGCTGGGCGCGGACATCATCATGCAGTTTGACGAGTGCAGCGAGTACGGCGTGGACTACAAATACGCAAAGGGCGCGCTGGAGCGCACCGTTCGCTGGCTGGAACGGTGCGACAAGGCGCACAAAAACGAAAATCAGGCGCTCTTTCCCATCGTGCAGGGCAATTTTTTCAAAGATCTGCGCCTTGCCGGCGTGGAGGCAGCCAAGCCGTACGCAAAGTACGGCATCGCCATCGGCGGGCTTTCCGTGGGAGAGCCCAAACCCCTCATGTATGAGATGCTGGATACCATTCAGCCCGTTTTGCCCGCGGGCGTTCCCCGCTACCTGATGGGGGTGGGAAGCCCAGACTGCCTCATCGAAGGGGTGATGCGCGGCATCGATATGTTCGACTGCGTGCTTGCCACCCGCATCGCGCGCAACGGAACGGCGCTGACGAGCAAGGGCAAAGTGGTGGTGCGCAACGCCGTGTACAAGGAGGACTTCACCCCGCTGGACGAGGAGTGCGACTGCTACTGCTGCAAAAATTACACAAAGGCATATCTGCGGCACCTGGTCAACGCGGGGGAAATGCTTTCCTCCATGCTCCTGTCCATGCACAACGTCACCTTCCTCAACAGGCTGATGCGCGGACTTCGCAACGCCATTCTGGAAGGGAACCTGAAAGAGTTTGCGGCGGATTTCTATCGCAAATACGGGAAAATTTAGAGGTCGGTTTGTGTCGGAAAAGGGAAAACTTTGCGATCGCGGAATAAAATATCAAAAAAGAGCGGAAAAACAGTTGCCAAAAATTTGCAAAACCGCTATGATATAGAAGTATACAAACAAAAATAAAAGGAGAATCATCCTATGTTGACGTATCTTTTGGCAGAAAACGCAGAGGGCGGCGGCTGGACGAGCTATATCTGGATCATCGTGCTCCTCGTCTTGCTGGTTGCATTTTTCGTGTGGTCGTTCCTTTCCCAGAGAAAGAAGCAGAAAGCGTATGCAGAGCAGATCAACGCCGTCAAACCCGGCTGCAAGATCAAGACGATCGGCGGCATCGTGGGCGAAGTGGTGGAAGTCAACGATGCGGACGGCACGTTTGTCCTGAAAACGGGGGACAGCGAGGGCAATTACAGCTATATGCGCTTTGACAAGCAGGCCATCTATCAGACGATCGAAGCTCCCGCAGAAGTCAAGGAAGAGGCGCCCGCCGAAGCCAAGGAAGAAGCTCCCGCAGAGGAAGCAAAGGAAGACGCTCCCGTCGAGGAAAAGAAAGACGAGTCCGAGGACAAGTAATTTTTCTGCAAACGGAATACAAAACAAAACCTCCGCATAGGTATAAAACAAACCCATGCGGAGGTATTTTTTATGTCGGGAGAATCGCGCCGCCTTGTGGCGCAGACGTGCAGGAGCGTCTGTGTGTCCGCGCTCATCGTGCTGGCGGCTGTCCTTGTGTTTGCGCTCTTTATCAGACTTTTCAGCATTTCTTCTGCCGTCATCATGCCTGTCAACCAGGTGATCAAGCTCTTGTCCGTGGCGGCGGGGTGCGTTCTCTGCCTGCGCGAAAAGCCCGTGCCGTGCGGCGCGGCGGCGGGGGCGGCGACGGCGGTCGTCACCTATTTTCTCTTTTCCGCAGTGGCGGGAGCCATTTCTTTCGGCTGGGGAAACGTGGCGGACTTTCTCTTCGGGGCGGCGGCGGGCGCCGTCGGGGGCGCCATCGGCGGGATCATCCGCGGCAGATAGCGGCAGAAAAAGCCCGCAATTTTACAAAAACGCTTGCATTTTCCGTCGTTGTGTATTATAATTATATCACTAAAAAACGTACAGAGGAGATCGAGCCATGAATAAGATTAAAACGATCGCCCGTCCCGTACAGCGCAAAGTAACAGGCTGCGGCGAGTGCAGAAGCACCTGCCAGTCCGCCTGCAAGACCAGCTGCACGGTCGGCAACCAGTCCTGCGAAAGAATTTCGAGAGAGAACAATCCCGAAAAGAACAACTGACGCAAACGTATGTTAAGGAGCAGGTTTTCTGCTCCTTAAATTTTGGGAACACGGAGTTTCCGGACGCCCTTTTGCGGCGTTCGGAAAACTTTTTTATTATAGAGAGGTCAATATGGTACACGTTTTTTCCTATCGGGGCAAGCATTATATTTTTGATACGGGCAGTTCCTCCTTGCACGAGTGCGACGAAAAGGCGGCCCTGCTCCTGCGCGAAAAGCTGGGCGAGAAAGCGGACACTTCGGGCATTTCCGCCGAGGAGCGCGCCGCGTACGAGCAGGACTTTGAAGAGCTGAAACAGGCGGGGCTCCTGTTCTGTCCCGAAGTGAAGGCGGCGCCCGCCAAGTCGGACGAGGTGAAGGCGCTCTGCCTGCACATCTGCCACGACTGCAACCTGCGCTGCAGGTACTGCTTTGCGGATGAAGGCGCCTATCACGCCAAGCGCGAGTTCATGAGTCTGGAAACGGCGAAGGCGGCCATCGACTTCCTCATCGAAAATTCGGGCAACCGCAAAATTCTGGAAACGGACTTTTTCGGCGGCGAACCGCTGATGAATTTCGACGTCGTCAAGCAGACGGTGTACTATGCCAAGGAACAGGCGGCCAAGCGCGGCAAGAAATTTCTGTTCACCCTCACTACAAACGGGCTTCTGCTCAAGGACGACGTGGCAAAGTTCCTCAACGAAGAGATGGAAAACGTCGTGCTGAGCATCGACGGCAGAAAGGAGGTCCACGACGCCGTCCGCAAGACCGCAAACGGGAAGGGGAGCTTTGACCTCGTCATCGAGAACCTGAAAAACTTTGTCAGGATCCGCGGAAACAAGAGCTACTATGTGCGCGGCACGTTCACCGCAAAGAACCTGGATTTTTCCAAGGACGTGCTCTTCCTCGCCGACAACGGGTTTGACAGCATTTCCCTCGAACCCGTCGTGACGGACATTCCCGACCTCGCCATCACCAAGGAAGATCTCTCCAGGATCTGCGACGAGTACGACGTTCTGTGCGACAAATACCTTGAACGCGAGGCGGAGGGGAAGGGATTCAACTTCTTCCATTTCAACGTGGACCTGGAGGGCGGCCCCTGCCTTTCCAAGCGTGTGAGCGCCTGCGGCGCGGGCAACGAATATTTTTCCGTCGTCCCCAACGGCGACATCTATCCCTGCCACCAGTTTGCGGGGGACAAGGAATTTCGCATGGGCAGCGTGTTTGAAGGCAAGCTGGACAAGACCATCCGCGACCGCTTTAAAAATTCCTGCCTGTTCACGCGCAAGAAGTGCGAAAACTGCTTTGCGAAATTCATCTGCAGCGGCGGCTGCAGCGCGAACAACTACCATTTCAACGGCGACATCAACGAGCCGTACGAGATCACCTGCGAAATGATGAAAAAGAGAATAGAGGACGCCATGCACATCCTCGCCGTGCGCAAGGAGCGGGAAGCGAAATGAAGGTGGAACGCAAATTCCCCGGCGCCTTTGTCCACAGCCGCGCCTACATCGCGGGGGACGTGACGCTGGGAGAGGGCGCCAACATCTGGTGCGGCGCCTGTATCCGCGGCGATTTTGCCCCCGTCGTCATCGGCAAAAACACCAACGTGCAGGACAACGCCACCATTCACGTGGGCTACGGCGTTCCCGCCGTTCTCGGCAACAACGTCACGGTGGGCCACAACGCCGTCGTGCACGGCTGCACGGTGGGCAGCAACGTCATCGTCGGGATGGGCAGCATCCTGCTGGACGGGGCAAAGATCGGCGACAACTGCATCATCGGCGCGGGAACGCTCATCCCCGGCCGAAAGGAGATCCCCGCGGGCAGCCTGGTTTTCGGAAATCCGTATCGCATCGTGCGCGCCCTTTCCGAACAGGAAAAGGCGGAAATTGCGAAAAATGCGGAGGAATACGTGCGCCTCGCCGCCGCCTTCGCCGCCGAAGGGGAAGGCTCCGACAAAAGGATTTTATGATAATCGGGTAAAAATCCGCAAAAATAAACAATTTACACTTGACTAAATTTTTTATCTTTATTATAATGAATGAGTATATTTCTTTTAAATCTGTAGTGCGCGCAGTATACGCGTTCCGGTTTGGGAGTAAAACACTTTAAAGTTGCAGGAGGAGGCAATGGGCAAGAAGAAATCGGTGGCGTTGATCGTGATCGTGACCGTCGTTCTGCTGGGACTGTTGTTCATCAGCATCACGCCGACGTTCCCCGTCAAGACACCGTACAGTTTACAATCGCTTTTGAATACCGTCCGTCTGGGCGCCGATCTGGGCGGCGGCTATGGCGCCGTGTATTATCCGGAGGGGGTCATTTCCGCAGAAGAGTATGCGGGGGAAGTCGCACGCTATGAGAGCGGCGAAGGCACCGATCCCGCCGAACAGTACGTTGCCAACGGCGGCGTCTATCTCGATTCCGAAAAGGTGCTCGACGAAAACGGCGAAGTGCTGGAATCCTTCAAAACGGAGTTTGAAACCGCTTACCGCGTATTCAAACAGCGCTTTGAGGACAAAAACTTCACCGACTGCTCCGTCTGGGTCGAGGACGGCTATACCATCCGCGTGGAGGTTTCTGACGTTTCTCAGAAAGAGACGGTCAGCAACGTGTTCAGCGTGCTCGCATATTCGGGTGAACTGTATTTCAGCGACACGGACACTTCCACAAACAGCAAAAACGTGCTGATGACGGGCGGCAGCGAACACATCTCCCGCGCAGACGTCGTGGATATGGGGGATTCCGGTTACGGCATCGCCGTCCACCTGACAAAAGCGGGCAGGGCCAAGTTTGCCGAGATCACGGGAAACCTCGTTTCCTCGTCTTCTTCCGATTCCACTAGCTCTACTTCCGCTACGCTGTATCTGTATATGGGTACGGAAGTGCTCATGTCCGCGGGCGTTGATTCCGCGCTCGATCAGGACGTCGTCTACATCGGCGGCTCCAACAGCTCGGGCAGCGTGGCTTATCCCACCCGCGAATCCGCGGGGACGATCGCCTGCGTCATCAATTCCGCGCTGGATGAAGAGAACGTGTTCAACCTTTCTCTGCAGCCGCAGGTCTATTCCTACGATGCGACCATGGGCGAACATGCCGCGCTCATCGCGGCGTGCGTCATCGGCGTGCTGGTGCTCGCCATGATCGTGTTCTCCCTCATCAGATATAAGGGCATGGGGCTGGCGCACGTGTACGGATTTCTGACCTACGCGCTCATCTTTATCCTCTGCCTCGCGTTTGTCCCGCAGATCACCGTCAACATCGCGGGCCTGCTTGCCATCGTCCTCTCTGCGGCCATGATGGTCGGATTCAACTACTACGCATTCCGCAACATCCGCAGCGAGTTCTACACGGGCAAAACGCTCACTTCCGCCATCAAATCCGGCTATAAAAAGAGCCTTGCGATCACCATAGATACACACATCATCCTGTTTATTGCCTCCCTCGTCGTGTACTTCATTTCGCTCGGCTCCGCACAGTATCTGGCGCTCATCTTCCTCATCGGCACGGTCATTTCCGCCGCCTGCACGTTGGCTGTCACGAGGTTCTACCTGTATATGTTCCTCGCTCAGCCCAAAAACAAGATAGCGTTCTGCAACTTCAAACGGGAGGAAACGGAAGATGAATAAGGTACTTTCCAAAAAAGGGCTGACCGTCTGCCTCGCCATCGCCGTCATCGTCATCGTGGTCGGCGCCTTCCTTGCGGGCTTCCTCGGCTATAACCCCGACGGCACGCATCAGAATTACAGCGTCGTCGAAGTGACGGACGCGGGCTATTCCGCTTCGGACGCGCAGGACGAATTTGTCGCCTTCTGCAAGGACGAAATTTCCAAAACGTACGCCGTTACCGACGTCAAAGTGACGCAGTCTTATACCACGGGTACTTCCGTGTTTACCTACTATGTGAACGGCACCCCCGACAGGGCCTTCTGCGATCAGCTGGAAACCGCCATCGCGGGCTGCACCATCGAGGGGGTCAACGGAGCGCTCGCTTCCGTCACCTTCCATGAGGGGACAAACCTCAGCTATTCCGATTACGCATGGAGAACGGCCGTCGGCGCCGCCGTCGCGTTCGTCCTGCTGTTCGTGTACGTCGCCATTCGTTTCCGCCTCGGTATGGGCGTTTCCGTCCTCATCGCGGGCGTGCACGACGTGGCGCTCCTGCTCGCGCTTGCCGCCATCGTCAGGCTTCCCGTCAGCCCTGCTTTTGCAGGGATCGCCGCAATCGTCCTGCTCCTGTCCGCTCTGCTCAACCTGTATGTGTTCGGCAGAATGCGCAGCGATCTGCGTACGGACGAGTTCAAGGCAAAATCCGCGGAAGAAGCGGTTGCCGATTCCGTGCGCAACGCCCGCCCGACCGTGCTTGTCGTCGCACTTTCCGTTGCGGCGGTGGCAGTCATTCTCGGCGTCGTGGGTGCGTTTACGGGGATCGACCTGACCTTTACCATGGTCGCCGCCGTCATCGGCATCGCGCTGGCAACCTATTCCTCGCTCGTTCTCTCGCCCGCCGTGTACGCTCTCATCAAAAAGAAGTGGGATGCAAAGCGCGCGGAGAATGCAAAGTATAACTACGCTTCCGACAAGAAGAAAAAAGAATCCAAGCCCGCAGAAGCTGCAGGCGAACTTGAATAACCGGAGTTTCAGCGAAGGGGGCGGGGTTTTTACCCGCCCCTTTGTGTTATTTATGCGCCGCGCTTTGCGGCAGACATCGCAGGCACAGAGGTACCGCCATGAAAAAACTGACATTTGAATACAACTTTCCGGCGGAACAGCAGCAACGCGTCCGCGCGCTCGCCGCAGAATGCGGCCTGCACGAACTCACCGCGTCCATCCTGTATTCGCGCGGGATCGACGACGCGGAAAAGGTGAATAAATTCCTGCACCCGTCCAGGGAACATTTTCTCTCTCCCTTCCTCATGCGCGGAATGCGCGAACTCAAAGAGGAAATAGACGCCGTGCGCGCCAGAGACGGGCTCGTCGCCGTGTACGGCGATTACGATGCGGACGGGATCGGCGCGGCATCCATTCTGCTGTCCGCCCTGCGCCGCTACGGGGTGCGCTGCGTCTCGCACATCCCCGAACGCGCGGAAGGGTACGGAATGTCCGTCGCCGCGCTGGAAAAACTCATCGGAGAGAGCGCGCCCGACCTCATTGTCACCGTCGACTGCGGTATTTCCAACCGCGAAGAGGTGGAATACATCAAATCGCGCGGGGTGCGCGTGGTCGTCACCGACCACCACGAACTGCCCGACGTCCTGCCCGACTGCGTGGTCGTCAATCCCAAGCTGAACGACGACTACCCGTACGACAACCTGTGCGGCGCGGGCGTGGCGTTCAAGATCGCCTGCGCGCTGCTGGGGACCCGTGCCTACGAATTTCTGGACCTTGCCGCCGTTTCCACGGTGGCGGACAGCGTTCCGCTGGTGGGGGAAAACCGCGACATCGTGTTTGAGGGCCTGCGCCTGATCAACCGCAAGCCCCGCCGCGCCCTCGCCCTCCTGCTGGCGAGCAGAAAGGACGAAACGAGCGCGCAGACGCTCGCCTTTACCGTCGCGCCGCGCGTCAACGCCGCGGGTAGAATGGGGGACGCAAACAGCGCCCTGCGCCTGTTTACTTCCGAGGACGAAGGGGAGATCTGCGATCTGTCCTGCCGCCTCAACGAATACAACACCGAGCGCCAGCAGCTGTGCGATGAGGTGTACCGCAGCGCCAAGCAGAAGATCAGGGAACAGGGCGCCTTCGGCAACATCATCATGCTCAGCGACGAAAGCTGGAACACGGGCCTTGTGGGCATTGTCGCCGCGCGCATCTGCGAGGAGTTCAACCGCCCCGCCATCCTCTTTGTCAAAAAGGGGGATTGCCTGAAAGGTTCGGCGCGCACCATTGAAAACATCAACATTTACGAGGCGCTCAAAGCCTGCTCCGCTTACATCGAGGAATTCGGCGGGCACGCGCAGGCGGCAGGCGTCAACGTGCGGGAAGAAAATTTTGACGCGCTGAAAAGCGCGTTGGACGCCTACATCGGCGAAACGTACACGGAAGAGGACTTTATCCCCACGCTCAGCGTGTGCGACGCGCAGCGCTTCGTCCCCGACCTCGCCCTGGCCAAGGAGCTCGAACTTTTAGAGCCGTTCGGCGTGGGCAACAAGCGCCCGCTCTTTGCCATGCAGGCGGGTAAACTCTCCGCAAAGCGGCTCAAACAGGGTTCGCCGCACATCAGCATCCGCACGGAGGGGACGGAACTCGTCTGGTTCGGCGGGGAAAACGCCCTGCCCCTGCTCTCTTCCGATCTGAAAAAGACGCTCGTCTTTGAGTGTGGCGTTTCCCGCTTCCGCGGCAGCGAGAGCGTGCGCGGCATCGTCAAGGACATGGTGTGCGAAAACGCCTGCGAGGGGAGCATGGAGCTGTATTTCTTCCGCAGCAGGCTGCTGCGCCTGAAAGCGCCCGCGCCCGCCCTCTCCGTCATTTACGAGAGCGAGGAGAGCATCCGGGAGCGCATCCGCGTGGCGCGCGCCGCCTGCCGTTACGGGCTGCTGGTCGTGTGCTCGCAGGAAGTCCCGCCGCAGTTTGAGGAGGTCACGCGCGGAATGCTGAGGGACGTGTTCCGTCCCAGCGCGCAAAACGTGGGCAATGCCGTGCTCATCTGCCCCGTGCAGGACGCGGACATTTCCATGTACAGGGACATCGTGTTCCTGGACAAACCCGCCGATTTTCACATAAGTTCGCTCGCGGGCAAAAAAATTGTTGTCAACCGCGAACTTTGCGGCTATAATGATCTCGCGGCGCTGGAAACTTCGCGCGAGGTGATGGGGGAGATCTACCGCAGTCTGCGCGGCGGTGCCGCGGGGGAGGACAGCGTGGTCTGCGCCCTGTCCGCCCTCCTGAATTTCACCCCGCAGCAGGTCATTTTCGCCATAGAGGTGTTTGCCGAACTCGGCCTGTTCCGCTTTGACCGCGGCGCATTGATCGCCGTTCCGGGAAAGAGGTCCGAACTCGGCCGTTCCCAAATTTACCGCGCCGTGTGCGCATTGAAGGAAACGCAATGAATATTGTCTTGCAGATGGTTTATGACAACTACACGGGTGCCGACCGCGAAATGCTCATCCGCGCCTATCACTACGCGGAAGAGGCGCACAGCGGCCAGAAGCGCGCTTCGGGGGAGGCGTATTTTATCCACCCCTGCGCGGTCGCGCAGATCCTCATCGAACTGGGTCTGGACAGCGCCACCGTCGCCGCCGCCTTTTTGCACGACGTCATCGAGGACACGCCCGCCACGGAGGACGACATCCGCGCCGAATTCGGCGAGGAAGTGCTCGAACTGGTCAGCGGCGTCACCAAGCTGGACAAGATCGTGTTCAAGTCCCGCGAGGAAGAGGAAGCGGAAAATTTCCGCAAGATCTTCGTCGCCATGGCAAAGGACATCCGCGTCATCATCATCAAGCTGGCAGACCGCCTGCACAATATGCGTTCGCTCAACTTCCTGTCCAAGGAGCGCCAGATCAAAATGGCGCAGGAAACGCTGGACATTTACACCCCGCTCGCGGGCAGGCTGGGTATCTCCCAGATCAAGTGCGAGCTGGAAGATCTGTGTCTCAAATACCTCGAACCCGAAGCGTACGAGTTTCTCGTCGAAAACATTCACCAGAAACTGTACGAGCGGCATAACTTTGTCGATTTCGTCGTCAAAGAGATCAAAAATATCCTCGAAGAGAGCAAAATAGAAGGGGAAGTGTTCGGGCGCCCCAAGCATTTTTATTCCATCTACAAAAAGATGAAGACGCAGAACAAGACGCTCGACCAGATCTACGACCTCACCGCCGTCCGCGTCATCGTCGGCACGGTGGACGAGTGCTACGAGGTGTTCGGCAAGATCCACAAGCGCTGGAAACCGATCCCCGGCAGGATCAAGGACTACATCGCCACCCCGAAGGCGAATATGTACCAGTCCCTGCACACCACCGTCGTCACCAACTTCGGCCAGCCCTTTGAAATTCAGATCAGGACCTTTGAAATGCACCGCACGGCGGAATTCGGTATCGCCGCGCACTGGAAATACAAGGAGAAAAAGACGGAGGATTCCGCGTTCACCGAAAAGCTTTCCTGGATCCGCGAAGTGCTGGACTGGGAAGGCGGCCTGAAAGATTCCAAGGACTTTCTGCAATCGCTCAAAACGGAGCTGTATTCCAACGAACTGCTCGTGTTCACCCCCAAGGGTAAGGTCATTTCCCTGCCCAAGGACGCCACGCCCATCGATTTTGCCTACGCCATCCACAGCGAAGTGGGCAACCGCTGCACGGGCGCGCGCGTCAACGCCAAGATGGTCCCCCTCAATTCCACCTTGCAGACGGGGGACGTGGTGGAGATCATCACTTCCGCCAACTCCAAGGGCCCTTCCTGGGACTGGCTGAAAATCGTCAAATCTTCCAGCGCCCGCGCCAAGATCAAACAGTTCTTCAAGCGGGAAATGAAGGACGAAAACATCAAGCTGGGCAGAAGTATGCTGGAAGCGGAGGCAAAACACCGCGGCTACAACCTTTCGGACATCCTCACCGAGGAGAGCTTTGCCAAGATCTCCGAAAAGTTTTCCTTTTTCTCGCAGGACGAAATGTTCGCGTCCGTCGGCTACGGCGCCATCACCGTCAACCAGGTGCTGTTCAAGCTGATCGACTTTTATAAAAAGGAAGTCCCCAAACAGCCCGTCTACCACGGCGCGGGCAACGTCTCCGATCCCGGCGGCGTCATCGTCAAGGGGATGCGCGGACTGCTCACGCACTTTGCGGGCTGCTGCAACCCCGTCCCCGGCGATCCCATCGTGGGGTTCGTCTCCCGCGGCAGGGGGGTGGTCATCCACCGCGCCGACTGCACCAACATCAAAAACCTGCAGGCGGAACAGGGCAGGATCTTGCCCGCCGAGTGGGCAAGCACGGGCGGCGGCTGGTTTGTCGCGGGCATCGTCATCAAGGCAAAGGACCAGGGCGTGGCGCTCTCCGTGCTCACCTCCGTCGTGTCCGATATGCGGCTGATGATCACGGGCGTCAATTCCCGTTTCGATAAAAACAAGGACGCCGTCATCGAGGCGAACATCCGCCTCAACGGAAAAGAGGACATCGACCTTCTCATCAAAAAGATCCGTTCGGACGAGCGGATCGGGGAAGTGTACCGTACGGCGACCAAATAAGGAGAAAATCATGCAAATTTATACGGTGCCGTGCGGCAGAATGCTGGCAAACTGTTATCTCGTCACGCAGGACGGCAAAAACGCCGTCCTCATCGACTGCGGCGGTAAGGAACCGCTTTCCGTAGCCAGCGAAAAGGGGCTGACCATCCGCTATGTCCTGCTCACGCACGGACATTTCGATCACATCGAGGGCTGCGCCGCCCTGCAGGCGGCGGGCGCAAAGGTCGGCTGCCTGCGCGAGGAGGAAAAACTGCTCCACTCTCCCGCCAATCTCGCCTCCGTCATGGGATTCCCCGTGCCGCCCTTTTCGGTGGATTTCACCTTTACGGATGGGGAAAAACTCTCCCTCTGCGGGTTGGATTTTACCGTCATCGCTACGCCGGGACATACGCCGGGCGGCGCCTGCTTCGATTGCGGCGACGTCCTGTTTACGGGCGATACCCTCTTTCTGGAAAGCGTGGGCAGGACGGATTTCCCCGGCGGAAGTTCGCAGCAGCTGATGAAAAGCTGTAAAAAACTGCTGGCGCTGAAAGGCGACCGCACCGTCTATCCCGGTCACGACGAGCCGACCTCTCTCTCGCACGAGCGCGCACACAACGCGTGGATCGTGTAGTCGATTGTTCGGAAAACAAGCATACGTATCAGTAAAAATCGATCAAAACGGAGAGCTTTCATGCTGGAAACAAATGCGGAAATGCTCCGCGCGGAAATGATGGACGTTCTGCGGCTGTTCGGGGACGTTCCGCCCGTGGCGCATACATTCTCCTGTGAAGGGGACGAATTCAAAAATACGGTGATCGTCGGCGGCAGGGAATATTCCTTTGCCGAGCGGCAGCCTTTTCACGGCGACATCGAGTACAAGCGCTACGCCCGCCGTTTTGCCAAACTCGCCCTCTACAACGCGCTGAGCGCGGAGACGGGCAGAAAGATGCCCTGGGGCGCGCTGACGGGCATCCGCTCCACCAAGCTCGCCTATGCCGAAGAGGAGGCGGGCAGGCCCTTTGAGCCGCTGTTTGAAAAGTTCGGCGTCAGTGCGGAAAACATCGCGCTCGTGCGCGAAGTCCTCGCGGCGCAGAAGGGGATCTACGCAAGGGAAGAGGGGGCGGCAGACCTGTACATCGGCATCCCGTTCTGCCCGTCCAAGTGCAATTACTGTTCCTTCATCACGGCGGACATCAACCGCACGGGGCAGTACCTCGAAGGGTACCTGAGCGCGCTGGAAGAGGAGATCGCCGCCTGCAAGGGGCTGTACAAAAAGCTGAAAAGCGTGTACATCGGCGGCGGCACGCCGCTGGTGCTCGAACCCGCGCAGCTGCGCCGCGTGCTGGTCGCGGCGGCGCCTTTCGCCGCAGAGTGCGGCGAATATACGGTGGAGGCGGGCAGACCTGACGTGTTCACGCGCGAAAAGCTCGACCTCCTCAAAGAGTTTTCCGTCACCCGCATCTGCGTCAATCCGCAGACCTTCTGCGACGCGACGCTGGAGCGCATCGGCAGAAAACATACGTCCGAGGACATCTACCGCGCCTTTTCCATGGCGCGCGAATACGCGTTCGACATCAACTGCGACCTCATCGCGGGGCTTACGGGCGAGAGCACGGAGGAATTTAAAGAGAGCGTCGATCGCGCCGTCTCCCTTTCCCCCGAAAACATCACCGTGCATACGCTGTGCCTGAAAAAAGGGGCAAAGCTCAAGGAAGAGGAGAGCATTCTGTGCGTGGCGGGCATTTCGGAGATGATCGCCTACGCGCGGCAAAAGCTGGCGGCGGCGGGGTACGTGCCGTACTATCTGTACCGCCAGAAGTACATGGCGGGCAACTGCGAAAACACGGGCTGGACAAAGCCCGGCAAAGCCTGTGTGTACAACGTGGACGTGATGGAGGAGATCACGGACAACGTCGCCTGCGGCGCCAACGCCGTCGGCAAAAAGCTGTACCAAAAGGAGGGGCGCATCGAACGCATCGGCGCTCCCAAGGACATCCCCACATATATCCAGAAAATTCATACGCTGATCGACGAGAAAAATAAATTATACCGCTGATATAGTTTACAAATGCGGAAAAGTATGCTAAAATAGAACCATGCGCAGTCGAAGCCGAGCGGTTCTCCTCGCCGAGCTTGGATTTGCGTGAATATCTTCCAAGGAGTAAAACAATGGAAAAGGAAAAGAAAACCCAGATCATCGAAGAGTACAAGCGTCACGACGGAGACACCGGTTCTTCCGAAGTGCAGATCGCGCTTCTCACCGAGCGCATCAATCACCTTAACGAGCATTTGCAGCAGCACCCGCACGACAATCACAGCCGTCGCGGTCTTTTGAAGATGGTCGGACAGCGCCGCGGCCTGCTCGATTACATCAAGAGCAAGGACATCGAAAGGTACAGGGAAATCGTTTCCCGTCTCGACCTGAGAAAGTAAGCAAAGAAGGGCGGAACTACCATAGTTCTGCCCTTTTTTAAAAAACGCGCTTCGGCGCGGCGTATCGTGAAATACACGGGGATCGGGGATCTCCGTGAGAATAGAGTCAAGGAGTATAGAATGACAAAAAATTTCAGACAGTTTGAAACGGAAGTGGGCGGGAGAAAGGTCGTCGTCGAGACGGGCAAGTATGCCGAACAGGCAAACGGTTCGTGCGTCGTCCGCTGCGGCGACACCGTGGTCATGGTCAACGTCACCATGTCCGAAACGCCGAGAGAGGGGATGGATTTCTTCCCTCTGCAGGTAGACTTTGAAGAAAAGATGTATGCAGTGGGCAAGATCCCCGGCGGATTCAAAAAGCGCGAGGGCAGGACAAGCGATAAGGGTATCCTTACCTCCCGCCTCATCGACCGCCCCATCCGTCCGCTCTTCCCGAAGGGACTTTACAACGACGTCGTGGTCATCGCCACCGCGCTGTCCGTCGACACCAACATCCCTCCAGAACCCTTTGCCATGATGGGCAGCTCCATTGCCCTGAGCATTTCGGATATTCCCTGGGCAGGCCCCACGGGTTCCGTGCAGGTAGGCCTGGTCGACGGCCAGTACGTCATCAACCCCGACAATGCCCAGCGCGAAAAGAGCGTGCTCACCCTCAGCCTTTCCGGCACGAAAGACGCCATCATGATGGTGGAAGCGGGCGCAAAAGAGATCTCCGACGAGGAGATGGTCAACGCCATCCTCTTCGGCCATGAGGAGATCAAAAAACAGTGCGCGTTCATCGAGCAGATCCAGAAAGAGATCGGCAAACCCAAGCGCCGGATGGAGCTGTATCATGTCCCCGAGGACATCGACGCCGCCGTCCGCGCTTACGCTTCCGATATGCTGGACAAGGCCCTCGATGAGTTCGACCGCCAGGCAAGAGAGGAAAAACAGGACGCCGTCGAAAAGGACGTTCTCGCACATTTTGCGGATACGTACCCCGATAAAGCGCGCGAAATCAAGGACAGCCTGTACTACCTCACCAAGGAAAAGGTCCGCGCAAAGATCCTCGACAAAGGCGTTCGCCCCGACGGCAGAAGCCTCAAAGAGATCCGTCCCATCTGGTGCGAAACGGGCATCCTGCCCAGAGTTCACGGTTCCGCCGTGTTCACCAGAGGTCAGACGCAGGTCCTCAGCACCTGCACCCTCGGCACCCTCAGCGAAGTTCAGAAGCTGGACGGCCTCGATGACGAGGTGTCCAAGAGATATATGCACCAGTACAACTTCCCCGGCTATTCCACGGGCGAAGCAAAGGGCCTGAAGAGCCCCGGCCGCCGCGAGATCGGTCACGGCGCCCTTGCAGAGCGCGCGCTTGAACCCGTCGTTCCCAGCGCGGAAGAGTTCCCGTACGCCATCCGCATGGTGTCCGACGTGCTCAGCTCCAACGGCTCCACCTCGCAGGCCAGCGTGTGCGGTTCCACCCTCGCGCTCATGGACGCAGGCGTTCCCATCAAGGCGCCCGTCGCGGGCTGCGCGATGGGCCTCATCAAGGATACCAACAGCGACCGCGTTGCCATCCTCACCGACATCCAGGGCCTGGAAGACTTCCTCGGCGACATGGACTTCAAGGTGGCAGGTACCGAAAAGGGCATCACCGCTATCCAGATGGATATTAAGATCAAGGGCATTTCCGAGGAGATCCTCCGCCGCGCCATCGCACAGGCAAACGAAGGCAGACAGTTCATTCTGGGCAAAATGCTCGAAGTGCTGCCCGCTCCCCGCGTGGAACTTTCCAAGTTTGCTCCCAAGATCATTTCCTTTACCATCAATCCCGATAAGATCCGCGAGGTCATCGGCAGCGGCGGCAAAGTCATCAACAAGATCATCGAGGAGACAGGCGTCAAGATCGACATCGACGACGACGGCAAAGTGTGCATCGCAACCTACGGCGAAAACACGGAAAATGCAGAGCGCGCCAAGGCGATCATCCTCTCCATCGCGCGCGATCCCGAAGTGGGCGATATGTTCATCGGCTCCGTCGTGCGTATCCTCTCCAACATCGGCGCGTTTGTCGAGCTGGCTCCCGGCAAGGACGGCATGATCCACATCTCCAAGATGAGCGATCGCCGCATTGCAAAGGTGGAGGACGTGCTCAACATCGGCGATATGGTCAAAGTGGAGATCATCAAAATCGGCGAAAAGGGCATCGACCTCAAACTTCTCGAAAAAATGGAAGGCTGAGCAAAGTAAATGAACAAAGGCAGGACGTTTGTCCTGCCTTTTTTTGTGAACCGAGGCAAAAGGGGAGCCGCATAAAAATGCGGCTCCCCGAAAACACTTTATAAAAATTTTTCAAAGATCACGCAGGAACAGTGGCACGGATTTCCGCATTGCGGGCAGAGGTAACCCTTTTCCACGCTGTCTTTGTACCAGTAGTCGGGGATCTCCGTCATCACGTTGTACCCGCTGCGCAGCAGAATGTTGCCGATGTTTATTTTCCCCGCGCGCTTCCACGCCGTAGAGATAATATACCCGATCCCCAGATTTTCAAACCGCTTGTGCGCTTCCGCCGCCAGCGCGGAGGCGATGCCGTTGTCGTGGAATTTTTCGCTCACTGCCAGCGTGGCAAGGTAGCCGATCTCGTCGCCGAATTCGCTGAACGTCTTTTTAAAACCGCGGCAAAGTTCTTCCGCTTCCTGCGGGCGCAGCGTCTTGTAAATGCAAAATCCCAAAACCTCCCCCGTCGTTCCGTGCCGCGCGATCAGGCAGTTGTCGTTGCAGCTGCTGCTCTGGATCTGCCGCAGCGTCTCGGCAGAGACGTAGTCCTGCCCCAGCTGTTTGTCCGCGATCGAGCAGACGGCAGGGTAGTCTTTTTGGGTGGCTTCCTCAATTCTGTAATTGCTGAAAAGCCGCGTAAAGGTATAGGATCCGTATGTAAGTTTCTTATTCACGTTGTCGTAACCTGCCCAGTAACCGCTCATGCGGTTAAAACTTTCAATTTCCAGGAAAAATGTCCCTACGCCCTCGTCGTACTTGTCGATGGCGGTATAAATTCCCGCAATTTTTGTGCGGTTGTAGATCTTTGCATCCAGCACCCACGTCCTTTTTCCGTCAAAGGTGGTGGTTCCCTTTACCCGCGAAAGGTGCTGTGTCAGTTCGGCGGGCGCCGTCCGCAGAACAAGTTCGCCGTTTTCGTAGTCCTCGTAAACGGTCATAAACGAGCCGGTGATGGAGCGATAATTTTTTCCGTAATCGCTGTCGCTGAGGCAGGCGGGGGCCTTCATGGGGAAGTGCATCATGCGTTCCAGCGCGCCGATCCGCTCGTTAAAGTTTTTCTGGTTGAACAAAACGGCCTGAAAATTAATGACCGTCCTGATCTTTTCGGGCAGAGTGTCCGCAGGCGGAAAGGTAAAATTGTCCTCCATCGCAAGCACGATGTTCTTGTTGTATCTGAGCGCGGTGTAGATCTCTTCCGTCAGCCAGTCGTTTTCCTCGTTGCAGCGGTCCAACGCGTTGGCTGAAAGCACGAGCACGAAATTCACCGCCTGCCGCACGCGGTTGCGCAGCTGATCGTCAAATCTCCCGCCGTTGATTTCCGCAACGTCCAGAAACGGGGCCCTGTTTTTGGAAAGCAGATAATCGTAAATGCGGCTTGCCAGCTGCGAACCCGTGTTTCTGCGGTAACTGATAAAACTGTCGTATGTCCTGATCATCATTTTTTCCCCTGTTATGTGAACCTTACATTTATTATACAGTCCGTTTGTCCGTTTTGCAAGCGAAAAAACTTTTTTTGCCAAAAAAACCGCGCGCCCTTGCGGAATGCGCGGCGCGCGGTCTGATAGATCATTTTTTTCGGAATACCGATTTGGGCTGACCGCACACGGGGCAGCGCCAGTCGTCGGGCAGCTGTTCAAAGGGAATGTTTCCGCTGTATTCATACCCGCACACGGAGCAAATGTATTTTCCCGCCTCGGTTTCCTGCGCAATGTAGGTGGGGGCGTTTTTCGCCGTTTTGCCCTTGATGACGTTGTGGTAGTAGGCGTACGTCATGGGCGTGTTTTCGCTGGTCTTTTCCGCGCCTGTCACCTCTCCCAAAAATACGGTGTGGGTAGGGGTGTCCATGGTTCCGATCACGCGGCAGACGATGTAGGCGCAGCTGTCCGAAAGGACGGGCAGCGCGTCGCGCACCTGCCAGGCAACGTTTTCAAATTTGTCCGTATCCCTGCCCGAACGGAACCCGAACGTCCCGATGATGGAGGGATCGGAGTTTTCCGAAAGCACGGAAAGGGAAAAATGTCCGCAGTCGGCAATGCACTTGTTGGTGTAGTTGTCCTTGTTGATGCTCACCATCACGGTCGCGGGAGAGGAAGTGATCTGCGCCGCACAGTTGGCGGTACAGCCCGTCGGCCTGCCGTTGTCCCAGGAGGAAACGACGTAAACGCCGTACGATAGGGTATGAAAAGCCTTCGGATCCATCATTTACCTCAATAGTTTTCCGCCTTCAGCTGGAAATATGCCTTGGGGTGCGCGCAGACGGGGCAGATTTCGGGCGCCTTTTTGCCGATGACGATGTGTCCGCAGTTGGAGCACTGCCAGATGCACTCTTCGTCGCGGGAGAACACAAGTTTTTCTTTGACGTTTTTCAGCAGGGCGAGGTAACGTTTTTCGTGTTCCTTTTCGATCTCGGCCACTTTCTCAAACAAAAACGCAATGTGGTCGAACCCTTCTTCCTTCGCCTCTTTGGCAAAGGTCGCGTACATATCCGTCCATTCGTAGTTTTCGCCCGCCGCCGCGTCTTCAAGGTTGACGTCGGTGGAAGGGACGTCGCCGCCGTGCAGCAGCTTGAACCAAATCTTTGCGTGTTCCTTTTCGTTGTTTGCCGTCTCTTCAAACAGAGCGGCGATCTGCACATAGCCTTCCTTTTTCGCCTTGCTGGCGTAGTAGGTGTACTTGTTGCGCGCCTGCGATTCTCCCGCAAACGCCGCCTGCAGGTTTGCCTCTGTCTTGCTTCCTTTCAGTTCCTTAGCCATTTTTCTGTCCTCCTGATTTATTACATTCGGAACAAGTTCCGATGAATTCGAGATTGTGTCTCTCCACGGTAAATCCGTGCGTATCCCCCAAAAATTGTTCGGGGGCAATGGGCGGCATCTGCGCGTCGAAGATCTTCCCGCAGACGCGGCAGCGCAGATGATAGTGCTGATCGGTGCGGAAATCAAATTTGTCCGCCCCGTCTCCCGTTTCTACCTTTAAAATTTCTCCCTGTGCGGCAAGCACGTTCAGGTTGCGGTACACCGTGCCTTTGCTCACGTTCGGATGCTCACGGGAAACGTTTTCATACACTTCCTCCGCGTCCGGGTGATCCAGACCCTGCACCGCTTGCATGACAAGCTGCCGCTGAATTGTGTTTCGTCGGTCCATATGTTACCTTATCAAGAATTATTCTCAATTAAAGATTATATCATCTTTTTTGAATTTGTCAATGGTTTTTCAAAAACTTTTTTGAAATATTGACAAACGGGGCATTTTTGTTTTATAATATAGGGGAAAGGAGGGCGGCTTTGCTCTTGCGGCCGACACGGATATGAATTACGAGGACACCGAGCTGTACTTTCTGAAAAAAGATGTTTTGCGCAATTTCGGCGAGGAGCCGGGAGGAAAGATCTACCAGGGTGCCTCCAAACTGCTTACCGAACTTGCGGTGACGACAGACTATAAAAACAGTCCCACTTACGAGCGGCAGCTGAAAAGGCTGGTTTATCCCGTCATTGCGTACTATAAAACGCTGCTGTCGTTCGGGTACCGCGCGCCCGCCGCGCTGGGGCTTGTCCGCAACGAAACGAAAAAGGCGGCGGTGGAAACGGGGGAAACCCTCTCCAACCAGATGCGCCCCGTCTTTCCTTTCCGCGCGTTCCGCAGCAATATCAAAAATTTTATCGAATATAAATTCCCTTCCTGCGGCTGGCAGACGGCCAACCTTTCCGTCAAGGGAAAGAACATCGATTTCGACGTGAAAGAATGTATGTACCACGTCATCACGGCAAAGTTCGGCTGCCCGGAGCTGTGTACGGTGTTCTGCGATTACGAGGCCGCCGCCTGGGAAGGACTGCTCCCGCAGGTGGTTGCAGAGCGGGGCGGAACCATCGCCACGGGGCACGAGGTGTGCGATTTTCATTTCCGCAAAGGTTCGCGTAAATAAGTAAAACGGCGTACCGTCCTCAAAAACAGAGGACGGTATTTTCTTTTTTGAACATGGCAACAGTTTTGAACATGGCAATAGTCTCCGCAAAATACTTTAAAGCGGAAATAAAAAAACGGCGCCGCATTGCGGCGCTGTTTTTTTGTAAGTAAAAGGTTATCTCTTTGCGGCAGAGAGTATTTTCAGGATGAGCTGGATCAGGCGCAGGATGGCAATGATAAATTGCAGAACGTATTCCACCATATAGCAGCGGAAGATCTTTTCGATGCGTTTGTTTTCCTCGGGGGTGAGGGAAGCGTTCAGCCATTCCTTTGCGCGGACCATGGCTCTCTTTTCCACGGGAATGTTCAGCAGGGTGACGACAAAGGAAAAGACAATAAACAGCAAACCGATGACGATGGCGACGATCGTGAACACGAGAAAGTGGATCACCAGCAAATCGACGACGAGGCCGATGATGAGCAGGGGAAGGAACAGGGAAGGGGCAAAAATGCCAAATCCCTGCAATCTGCCTCGCACGATCATCTGCCTGTCTCCGTTGCGGTGCATTTCCGCAAGGGCGGCCTTCTGCGCCGCGATCGCCACAGAGGTCACGCTCGCCTTTTTGATGGTGAAAGTGCGCAGATAGACCGTTCTTTTCATGATGCTGTAATGGTTTCCGAACAGCAGCGTGCGCAGGATCCCGCACTTTTTCACCTGCACGTCCTGCATTCCGTTGGCGTCCAGCAGGCGGCGGGCAAATTCTTCGCCCGTCAGACCCAGGGAATTTTGTACACGGTTCCCTTGCCAATAGCCTACGGCGACAAAGATCTGCGCAATCAGCGCCGCAACGATCACCAAAATCAGCACTCCGGTGACGACGATGTATGCAATGTCCAGGCCGTCCGCCTGCGCTGCCAGAAAATTGTAGATCATCTTTTTCCTCCCTTATGAATTTATGATGAAAATGATCGCGGCAATCGCCACAATCACGGCAAGTCTGCCCAGCCAGGAAAATAGTTTGTAAAGTTTGCGGCGGCGCTTCGCCTCAGGATCGGGCTGATAGTAGGGATTTTCTGTGTAGGCAAAGCCCGTCAGTTCGGTCACGGCGGGTACGGGTCGGCGCCCCGTTTCGTCCAGATAATGCGTAAACCGCACGCGCAGCGAGGCGGCGTCGTTTTCAAAAAACATCATGCTGCAATCGAGACTGGGCGTAAAAGGGGAATAGCGCGGCGTAAAAAATCCGAATATTCCGACGATCCAGAATACAAAGGCATACAGCAGCCACAAGGGACGGGAAAGCTCGTGTCGGCGCACCAGGCGCAAGGTCACCTGTTCGCCGTTTGCTTTGCCCGTTTCCACATATTCCATGCCCTTTTCCTTTCGGACGGGCAGCCTCTTGTCATCGCAAAATATCTGAACGTCCGCGCGGTTTGTCAGAAATATTTTCATGACACCACCCCCAATGCCACTGTATAATAGAGGATGGCGGCAATTACGGTAAAGAGAAAAGCTAAAACAGCAGACACGATCCTTCCCGCTGACGGGCCTCCGCTTTTCACAAAAAAGACCAGATTCACCGCCAGAAAAAGGGCGGAAAGCGCGAGAAAAACGGGCATCAGTCCCTGGTAAAATTTTACGACGTCCCGCACAAGCGCTTGCATCTGTTCCAGACTTTCCGCGTGGAACAGTGCGCGGAATTTTTCGTATGCGAGAATCGCACCGAGTGTGAGAACGACAAACAGGATGAGGATCAGCACCCGCAAAACAAGACCGAGCGCAATCCCGAACAACAATCCGTACATGAGCATGGGTACAAAGGCGCCGACGGCAATCAGCCAGTTAAGCCGCAGAAATGTCCCTGTTATCCTGTTTCGCCTTTGAAATTTTAAAAGTTCTCTATTCATATGTTCTTCCGCTATCGGATAAGATAATATAATTTTATCATGCTTTTGCATGTCTGTCAATGGATATGAAAAAAATCTTTTGACTGTTGCGGTCAGTGATTTCTCTTTCGTGGGAGATTTGGAGGTGAAAAGGGAGTTTTGCAGAAATTTTTCCAAACGTATGCAAAAATTTTTATCGATATTATTTTTTTCAGGAAAAAAACAGCATTTTTTTAAATTTTTTGGGAAAATTTTCTTTTTCACTATTAATAAAATATATTTATTAGGATATAATTTTATTAAGTGAGGCGGGAAGAAGCCGAAAACGGGTTCAAAAACCGCTCCCGCCAATAACGGAGGATTCTATGAGGAGCATTACAAAGCTGGAGTTGCAGTACGCGCAAATACTTCATAGAACAGAGAAATAGCCGAGCAAGGAATTTCCTTGCTCGGCTCTTAAAGTCTATTATGGGTGTTTTCGGCGACGATTTTGCGACCATTGACTTCCGCGAGGAACTATGCTACCATAGCTGACCGAAAAAGCAAAATTCGGAGGGCTATTTTACTTGGATAATCATGCCGAAAAAATCGCG
>ERZ1643251.1129-NODE-1129-length-31859-cov-23.873066_pt1 | contig 31859 bp, 32 predicted proteins | sample MGYA00579261_ERZ1643251 | MGnify/ENA primary metagenome ERZ1643251 (study PRJEB29033, sample SAMEA4952267) | chicken gut metagenome | biome: Broiler Chicken; feature: Gastrointestinal Tract; material: Caecum | place: Ireland | collected 2018 | study: Broiler... | reverse complement strand
CTTTTATTTTCTTAGGAAAATTACAATTCTAATTTATTTTCATGCTTTTATCCTGACCACTTTTAGTATATAATAATAAAGTGATGAATATGATAATAATAAGTTTAATAATTTTATTTATAGTTTTTTTAATTTGGTCTACTTTAATGTTAAAAGGGAAACTAAATAAATTGGATAATAGTTTTTATAAAAAAATAAAAATTACTAACTTAAAAACCAGCATATTTAAATGTATAACATTTTTAGCTAGTGCTAAATTAATCGCTTTTCTCTGCTTAATTTTACTAATATGGATAAAAGAGAAAAATATTCCCATTTTAATTATCGTAAACATGCTTTTAATGTGGCTATTAATTGGGATATTAAAAAGAATATTTAAAAGAGAAAGACCAAATATTAATAGATTAGTAAGTGAAAAAGGGTACAGTTATCCATCAGGACATACACTAACTGCAACTAGTTTTTATGGTTTTATTATCTTTTTAATTACAATAAGTCCTTTTTTAGTATCAATAAAAATATCATTAATCTGTTTATTATCCCTATTAATATTTTTAGTAGGTTACACAAGAGTCTATTTAGGTGTACATTATTTAAGTGATGTAATCGGAGCAATTTTAATTGGAACAAGTTATTTACTATTGTACATTTTCTTTACTTATTTTATTTTAAATTTAATTTAAGTTTTCTAATTTAAAGTCTTTATGGTATAATTAGGTTACAGACAGAGGTGAAGTATGGCAAAAAGAAAAGAAAAAATCATGCCATTTTTTAAATTTTTAGCTATAGCAATGGCAATTATAACAATTATAACTTTATGTTTATTCAAATTTATAGATATATTACCAGGAGAATATTTTTTAGTGTTATGTGTATTACTAATACTATTTAACTGTATTTTTTCAAGTTTAATTTTAACTAGGAGAGGAACAAAGAAAAGGGCAGTAGGTACTGTATTTTCGATACTTTATATAATTTTCTTAGTCTTAATAATTGTCTATGAATTAAACACAATAGGATTCTTAAAAAAACTAGGATTTACAGATTACAAAACTGAAAATTATAGTGTTTTGGCTTTAATAGAAAGTGATTATGAAGAATTAAGTGATTTAGATAAAAAGGTTATTGGAAGTCTAGAATTTACATCAGAAGGTCTAGAGAAAGCTAAAGAAAAGATAGAAAAGGATATAACTCCTGAATTTATTACTACCGATAATATTACTGAATTAAAAGATACGTTTTTAGCTAATGAATATGATGGAATATTAGTTGAAAATTCCATGTTAGCCATGATTAATGAAAGCGATGAAGAATTTAGTGAAAAATATAAGGTAATTTACGAATTTTCTTTAGATGTAGAAACAGAAGATATTGCCCATGAAGTAGATATTACCAATGAATCATTTAACATATTTATTTCAGGAATAGATACATATGGATCAGTGAGTAGTGTATCTCGTAGCGATGTAAATATGATTATTACAGTAAATCCAAATACTCATAAAATACTAATTACATCTATTCCAAGAGATTATTATGTAACATTAGCTAGTAAAAATGCTAAAGATAAGCTTACTCATGCTGGTATATATGGTATTGAAGAAAGTGTAGCAACACTACAAAATTTACTAGACATAAAAATTAACTATTATGTCAAAGTAAACTTTACATCTCTAATTGACATAGTTGATGCTTTAGGAGGAGTTAGTGTTTATTCTAAATATAGCTTTACTAGTCAAGATGGATACTATTATACTCAAGGAATGAACAATGTAGACGGTAAAAAAGCCTTATCTTTTGTAAGAGAACGTAAATCTTTTAGTGAAGGAGATAGAACCAGAGTAGAAAATCAAGCAGCAATGATAGAAGCTTTAATTAATAAAGCAATTAGTCCTTCGATTATTGTAAACTATACGAGTCTGCTTAATGCCTTAAGTGATTCTTTTATAACTAACTTAGATACCAAAGATATAACTAATTTTATTAAAATGCAAATAGATGAAATGCCTAGTTGGGAAATAGAAAATATTAGTTTAAATGGTACAGATGCTTTTGATTATACCTATTCTTATGGAGGAACTAAGTTATATGTAATGTATCCAGATAATGAAACGGTAATTAATGCAACAACTAAAATTAAAGAAATACAAAATGAGGAGTAAACACTCCTCATTAATTATTATATAAACGATATAAAGTAATAGATGGTTTATTAAATAATCTAAAACTAAAATTTTCAGTACCAATACCATTAGAGATATACAGCTTTTGATTATCTATTTCGTAATAATCATTAATATAAGTTTCAGCGCCATCTTTCTTTATAATACCCCCAATAAAGGGTATTTTTATTTGTCCACCCATAGAATGTCCAGATAAAACAAGATTACTTCCATGAATATTTTTAATTAAATCTGGTTGATGAACTAAAGTAATTGTAAAATAATTAGCATTATATAACTTATTAACATCTTTTGTATTAGATAATCCTACAAAATTAATAGGAACACTACTATTATCATAAACTAATTTAGAAGAATTATCTAGCAGAGTAAAACCACTATTTTCTAATATAGACTGATATTTATCTAAATATTTTTGATCATAATCACCAATAACAGCAAATTTAAAAAGCCTAGCTTCTAATTCACCAAAGTATTTACTCATTAAATTTACTTCATCTTCACTAACACTTTCCTTGTCAAATAAATCTCCTGTAAAAACAATAATATCAGGATTTAAATAATTAATTTCCTCTACAATATCTTTTAGATCTTCTTCTAGAGTAGTTCTCCCATAATGAATGTCAGAGAAATGAACAATTTTTAGTCCATTATAAGCATCATTTAAATTCTCATCAATAACCGCTATTTCTTTAACATCAAAACCATGAGTATTAATATATCTAGCATAGAGAAAAAGAAGGAGAAATATTAAAAAGATAAAAACAATAATTTTAACTGCTTTTCTAGGTTTAACTTTAACTTTCTTTTCCATAGATTATCCTCCTAGAGTATAAAGAATGATTAATACCATCACACATATCCCATTATGAAATGCATGTGCCAAATAAGAAGTATAAATATTGTCAGTTTCATAAAATGCTTTGCCAAAGAAAAATCCTAAAGTACCATAAGGAAGTAAATATAGAAGCTCTAACCAATCTTTTGTTACAAAAACAGTTTGAACATGAGCAGTAGCAAAGATTAATCCTGTAACTAAAGCAAAAGTATACCATTTTGAAAAAGCTTTTTTAAAGCCAGCTCTAAAAGTTAATTCTTCTACAAGTGGGCCTAAAATAACCATAGATACTACACTGCTAACTGGATAAAGAGAAATTAAATTTCGATTAATATTTTCATTAACAGAAACTGAACTACCAACAAAATTAGAAATAATAATATTGGCAATCATCATCGCACCAATTCCTATAATCCAGTTCTTAAGTGCAGTACCAACATACTCTTTTTTAAAATTTTTAAAGTCTTGCATAAGCCTTTTTCGATAAAGAATTCCTAATACTAAAAGAATTATAATATAAGACAAAATCTGAAAAATAGTGGCAATTACAACATTATCATGATAAGCAAGATCACTAAAAAAATAAGAAAGCATTATACTTAAGACTAAATAAAGGACAATAGTACCTAATCCTTTTAAAAATTCTAATACTTTAATTTCCATATCATCAACTCTTTTTCTAAAATAAATATATCACAAAACAACTACTAAATACAATAGAATATAAATGAATTGACATAAAAATCCCATAATGATAAAATGAACTTACTATAGGAGTAAGAGTTATGAATAAAAAGAAATTTTATCTATTAAGTTTTATTGCCCCAATGCTATTACTATTTATTATATCAACAATATGTGGATATATACCATTTGGAGAATACACATTTAATAAATTTGATGCTTTCTATGAATATCCGACTTTTCTAGTAGAACTAGGAAGAATGCTTAGAGAGGGTAGGAGTATTTTTTACACCCTTCATGCTGGAATGGGCGTAAATTTTTTTAGTATCCTAAATCTTTATGGAGGAAGCCCACTAAATTTATTTAGTGTATTTTTTGATAATACAACAATTTACATATTCTATACTATACTTATTTATATAAAACTAGGATTAGCTGGATTAACCATGAGCATTTATCTAAATAGTTTAAATACCAAATATAAAAACACTATTTGGAATGTCGTATTTAGTTTAATCTATGCAACATCTGGTTGGGCAATTGCCATGAGCATGCATGTTATGTGGTTAGATGCTTATATACTATTACCATTAATTATTAAAGGATTAGATAAATTAATATTAGAAAATAAATATCTAGAATATACTCTTTTCCTAGCCTTAGCTATTATCATTAATTATTATACTGGCTTTATGTTATGCATATTTATGGTAATATATTTTATTTATAAAACACTAATTACCAATAATTTTAATAAAAAAACTATATCAAAATTTATTGTATTTTCAATTTTATCAGCTTTAGTATCCTGTGTAATTTTAATACCAACTCTTTTTAACTTATTAAATGGAAGATTATCGAATTTAGATTTTTCTTTTAATTATTTATCTGTAGATTGGTTTCAAGTTTTATCTTCATTATATAATATGAGCATTGGCTCTTTTATTGAGGCGGACCATTTTGATTATGGAAGTACAACATTATACATTTCTATATTTGCTTTTGTCTTAATAATTTGCTATTTCTTTAATCAAAAAATTTCTAAAAAAAACAAGATAATAACTTTAATAACTTTAGTCTTTTTTCATTTATGTTTTTCTATTCCTTTATTAGATTATGCTTGGAATATGTTTCAAAAGCCAATATGGTGGGAACATAGATATCAATTTGTATATGTCTTTTTCACTTTAATGATTGCTTATACATCATTTAGTGAAGAAAAAGATTTAACTTTGTCTTCTAAAACAAAAACTTTAATTACCGTTATTTTTATGATTTTATTAATTGCTTCGTTCTCATATAAAGTATTGGGCTTAAATTTATCAAACATACGAGTTTTACTGTTATTCATAAGTATTTTACTATTTTTTATTTATTTGAAGATACCAAGAGGGAAAAAATATCTAATATTATTAATAGTTCTAGAAATAAGTTTAAATTCTTATGTGACACTATCTATAAATAGAGGATTTAAAGATGAAGAAATTGTAGAACTAGCCTTAAAAATCAATACAAAAATCGATAATACTGAAAAAGAGTATAGAAGTACAACTGGTGCAGTTGATGGCGGATTAATGTATAACTATAACGCTTTAGAAATATTTAGTTCTAGTAATAATTCTCAAGTAACAAAATTTTTGGCAAACTTAAACATAACTCAATTTCATCCAAACGCAATTGTTTTATCTTCACCAAATCCCGCAGTTTATTCTATATTAGGTTTAAAATATATAATAGGAGAAAGTAGTTATTTTTCATGTGAAGATGACCTCTGTGTAAACAAATATGCATTACCTATCATGTACAGTGTTAATAGCTCTATATTAGACATCGAAACCACTAATGATTTTAAAGAAAATATAAATCAAATATATTCTTCTTTACTAGAAAGTAAAGCGGATTTATTTTATGATTTTCCTTTAGAGATTAATTTGACAGGGGCTGAGCTAAATGAAGACGGAGAATTTTATAATATAGAAAAAGAGATGGAAATAATATTAAGTACAACTGTGAATAAAAGATGCTTAATTATTTTTAATAATAATCAAATGGCAATGCAAGATGAAGCTACATTTTTTATAAATGACGAGGAATATACTTTTAATGAAAATAGTGATTATCTAATTTTATTAAATGAATCTGATACGTTTCAAGTTATTTACCAATATAAAGATACATCTCAAAATATAGAGCCATTAAACTCTCATAGCTTTTCAGCTCTTGATTTAGAAGTATATGAAAAAAGTATCAAAAAGATACAAGAAACAACAAATTATAAAAATATAGAAGACAATAATTATATTTTAAAAGGGGAAGTAGAAGTAAATAATGATTTGCTATTAATAACTATTCCATATGATGAAGGACTAAACATTAAAATAGATGGAAAAGAAGTAGACTATTTCAAAGTATTGGATACATTTGTAGGAATAAAAGTGAACAACGGAAAACATTTAGTAGAAATAACTTATTTTCCAAAAGGGCTAAAAATAGGAAGTATAATATCAATTGTTTCTCTTAGCTCTTTACTAATTTATACAAAAATACAAAATAAAAAGAAAAAGGGAAGCTAACTTATTGATATTTAAAGAAAAATACGTTATAATAATAAGTAGAAAATAAAAGGAGGAATTTATATATGAAGGAAGCAACTGGAGAATTAAATATGACAGTTGTAACAGTAGTTGCGATTGCAGCTGTAATGGCCTTTTTCTATGCATTCGTTTGGCCAACAATTAGAACAAGCTTACAATTAAATACTGCTTGTAGTACAGCAGGGAGTGGCAGCTATGTTGATCAAGAAAACGGTATTACATGTTCAGGCGGAGTATGTAGTATTTCTGGCGGACAATCTAAAAATTGCTTAGAAGATAATGAATAGTAAAATATTAAAAAAGTAGGAGGAAAGAAATGAAACAGACAATGGGCGATTTAAACTTGACAGTTATTGTAGTAGTTATCATAGCTTTATTGTCGTTTTTTTTCTTTACCATACTTTGGCCAATGATTCAAGATAACTTTGCTAGAAATACAAGATGTGATGAAGCAATATGTGCTAAGCAACCTAATAATGATGGTTCCGTTGATTGCACTTATCGTGACAGTAATGGAACAGAGCATGAAATTACATGCGCTTGGAAGGGTTAATTGAGGTGATAATGAAATGAAGGAATCAATAGGTGGCGTCACTTTATTTAACATTGTCATTGTTTTTGTCTTGCTATTTGCAGGGTATATTAGTATGTCAATTAATTATTCTAAGGCATATAATGTTAAAAATGAAATTTTAAATATTATTAAAAATCAAGGTGGCGTATGTACTTCAACTTATGTTAGAAGTGATTGCTATAATTTTGCTGTTCAAATCGCAGATTATTTTAGAGAAGCAAATTATAGAAGTACTGGAGATTGTGAAGATGGATGGGTAGGTTATAATAGAGAAGGACAAATAGATTATAACAATTCAGCTTTTTGTGTTAGAGGAATAAAAGCAAATTCTAATTCAGAATTACCCAATGCTTTATATTATCAAGTAAAAGTATTCTATCAATTAGATCTCCCAATATTTAGTGATGTATTTGAATTTAGTATATATGGTGAGACAGGACGTATTTATGATCCTAATGAATGTGACCCAGATATTGGTTCTAGCTCTCGATATGAATGGTGTAGTCAGTAGGTGATTTATGAGACAGACAATTGGAGGAACATGGATATTAATGTTAGTAATTATATTTATTTTGCTATTTTCAGCATTTATTATTCTAACATTAAACTATTCACGAACAGTTAGAGTAAAAAATGAATTAATTGACATGGTAGAAAAATATGAGGGATTAAACTCAGAATCTATAGAATTAGTAAATAATTATCTATACTATACAGGTCATGTAACAACAGGAGTATGTGTTGAAGAGACAACACAAGGTGTATATGGAGCAACAAGCCTATCTTCAAATGTACTAGAACCAGCTCGTGCTGGAGCAGAATACTATTATTGCATCAGAAAATTTAATGGTGCTAATAGAACAAACTACTATCAAATATCAATTTTTTATCAATTTAATTTACCAATTCTAGGAGAGACAGGTAATTTTGAAGTGAGAGGAAGTACCAGTAATTTTGAGTCTCACGATGATGATAGATATAGCGATGAAATAAGGAATTAGAAAGAGGGAATTTAGCATGAATGTTATTGTATCAAATAAATATCAAAATATGTTAGCAACTTTAGATATAGACGTAATAAAAAGTGTTAATGGTGAATTTGAAGTTGAAGAACTAGCTAACATTTTCACCAATTTTTATTTCAACAAAATGATTATAGATATTACAGCAATAAAAGGATATCAAAATATAAAAAATATTCAAAAATTATCTGTAAATTTTGATCCCAATAAACTGATTTTATTATTAGATGATTCAGCAATGGTAAACAGTGGTAGTTACTTATCTGGATTAGTATCGATGGGAATCTATAATTTTACCAGAAATATAAATGCAGTTAAATTTTTAATTGATAATCCAAATTCATATAAAGATGTAGCTCAATATCATAATTTAAATGGAAATGAAAATAATGAAGTATTAGAATATGACACTTTTACAGGTACAGGAAGTGGTGGATTAAGAATAGTAGGATTTAAAAATGTAACTGCTCATGCTGGGGCTACTACACTAGTATTTATGTTAAAAAGACATTTAGAAGTTGCCTATAATGTAGTAGCAATTGAAGTAGATAATGAAGACTTCCGTTATTTCAATGATAAAAGTTTAAAATCAACAACGTCTTTAGATTTAGCGTTTAATATTGCCAATAACCCAGATGCCGAAGTAATATTAGTAGATTTAAATAATTCTAATCAAACCAACCTTTGTAATGATATTATCTATTTAATTGAACCAGGATTGATTAAATTAAATAAATTAATCCGTAAAGACAGAGAAGCATTTGAAAAACTAAAAGATAAAAAAATAGTATTAAATAAAAGTGTTTTGACAGCTAAGGATATAAATGATTTTGAAAGAGAATCAAACAGCAAAGTATTTTTTAATATCCCTTATTTAGATGACAAAAAAGAACATGAACAAGTTTTAGATGACTTCCTAGTAGCTTTAGGCTTTTCTAGATTAAATAGCAGTAATTCTGGAAAAGCAAAGTTATTTAACATTTTTAAGTAGTTACTTAACATAAGTAACTTTTTTTGAGTTTTAAAAAGTACTTTTTATTGATATAATAGTAAGTAAGTGGTGAATAATATGAAAAAAATAAGTTTAATTATTTTACTATTAGCTATAACAGCCATTACAACTCTAACAGTTTATACTTTAGCTCATCAAAATATTGAAGGAACAGAAGGAATGGTACGGGTAAAAAGTATTGAAAAAGCAACAAGTAATCTTACATCAAATGAATTAAATGAAATTTACAATCTTCAAATAAATGGAAAAAGACACAAATTAAAAAGCAACTACTATGTTACTTTTGAAGATGGATATGCTAATATTACGTTAACACTCTATTTAGATGGTTTCGAAATTTTAAATATGGTAGTAGAAGATAAAATAAAGGCAAAAAGTATTGAAGATATTTTTGTTGAAGAAAATAGTTTTTCTGTAATTGAAGAAAGTGATATTAAAATTATAAATACTGACCAAGAATATTTATTAATAAATATTTATTCTGATATAGAAAATATAAAAGAAGAATATTATGTTTGGAATATAAACAGAGATATTTTATTAGAAAATATTATCGTCTATGATGAAAGCATAAATTATATTAGTACAACAGAAGAACCATTAGACATGTTTTATGAAGAAGATAAGCAAATTTTAGCCAAAGTGGAAGATAATGAAATATATGCTTTAGAGCAAGAACAAGTAGGGGAAATAATGATCTTGCAAGAATATAAATATACAATTAAAAATAATGAAGTAAATAAAGAATTAATAAATACATATGAAAATGTTACCATAAATGATAAAAAATAAAAAAAGCCCCAAAGGGCTTACAAACGTTAAAAAAACATTTATTGTTTGAATTAGTAGAATTTGATATTTAGTTAAGTAAAGGAAGTATATCAAAGAATGGAAAAGAATATTCAAACAAACTAAATGTTCGAGTATGTATACTACAACAAAAATAAATGTTTGTCAAGAAAAAATTGCACCCAAATGCAATTTTTTTAATATATATATAAATTTTATGCTCCAACTACTTGATAAGGATCAGTTGAAGTTCCTTCACCCTCAATTCGTACATCAGACCTCAAATTTATTACTGGACGAACACCTGGAGCAGACCAATACGCTGAATAACCACTATCAAAAATTCCATCAGAGTTTAAAGTAAACATGAGAGCAGTACCACTCGAATTAATATAAGAAGGTGACATAGTCCAATAATCCTGATTGGTGTATAGATAAAAACTCCTATTGTTAGCACCACCAAAAGCTCCTGCTAATACTACCTCATCTATAGTGATTAATCCTATTGGATACGTTAATTTATGATTTCCTTTACTACTTTCACTTACAGTGAATAAGTCATTGCTTGCTTGATTGCATTTTAATATAGGCAATTGACTACTCAACGAATCCCAACCATTGCTGAAAAATCTAGCAGATGGAGCATATACTGTTGGATTGGCTCCATATCCATAAATTGTAAAAGCTGAATAGCCACTCGCTACTTTTCTATCATTACAGAATCCCGCTTCGGTACTTACATATTGTGAATAGTTTATCTACTATATTTGTCTTATACCAACTATCTAACTTGCTTTTTATTGTTATACTTCATAATAGTTTACTGTTATCTAGTATTAGCGGCGCCTGCGCATCTTTATGAGTAGTTTAAACTACTTGAGTATTCAGGGGGTTTTTACGAAAGTAGGAGGGATGTAAATGAGTGATACTAAACTATTACTGATTATAATAATTATGCTAATCTCTATTATTAGAGATGACCATAAGAAAAAGCGCTGATATGTAGCGCCTAAAACATCGTTGCAGGCGTTATCCAATCTGGATAACACTTACATGTTTAATATATCATATTTTATATAAATTTACAAGTTTATTTCTGTACGAAATTTATCCTATTTGCTTTTCCTAAATTAAAAGACATTGACGCTTCATCATTGTTAAAAACAACTTAATAGTCAATGTCTATCAAAATAACTCTTTGATAGGAATTTTAGACCTAACGTTCTACTGACTCAAGTATAACCCATATTTTATATAAATACAAGCATCATTTTTCTATATTTGCAAGTATTCCTAAAAACATAAAATAAACAATAATATTAGTACCACCATAACTAACAAAAGGTAAGGGAAGTCCAATTATAGGGAAAATCCCCAAATTCATTCCAATATTCTCTATTTGTGCAAAAATAAACATTGCTAAAAATCCCGCGATAAAATATTTATATTTTTTATGATTGATTTTAAATAATTTAATAAAGAAATAAAAATCTAAAACAAAGAAACAAATCAAAATAATAATAAAGCTTATAATACCTAAATTGCTAATAGATAAAGCTACAATAAAATCAGTTGGTGCCTCAGGAATATAAACCCCATTACTTCCCCCAAAAAGATTAGAAGTACCAATAGAAATTAATGCTCTATCTAATTGAAAAGAATCCTGATTAACAAAGGTTAAAATTCTATCTACGCGATAAAAGAAGGAAGTACCAATCATATCAATTAATAAATCTTGATTAAAAAAATATAAATATCCAAAAATACCTATGAAAATAGCTAAAACAACACCCAATATAATATACCACCTAAAATGTATTTTATAAACAAGGATCATACCAATCATAATAATAAAATAAATAATTATTGCCCCTGTATCTGGTTCTAAAAAAACAAATAATGAAGGAATTAACGTAATAAATAAAGCTTTTAAAATAGTTTTAAAATCATTTTTAATTCCTCCATGCTTACATTTTGCAAGTACTTCACTTAAATAAAGAGCTAAACTAAACTTCATAAGCTCGCTCGGCTGAAAAGAAAAATATTTAAAATTAAACCAAGCCTTAGAACCATTAATTGTAGTTCCAAAAAATAAAACTAAAATTAAAAGTATTACATTAATTAAGTAAAAATATTTAGAATAGCGAAAAAATATTTTAGGCTTTATAATAAAGAAAAAAATAAGTACAACAAAACCAAGACAAAACCACAAAGTTTGTTTAAAAAAATAATTTTCATAACCACTCATATTCTTACTAACATAATACATATTCAGTAAAGAAATAGTAAGTAAAATAAGAATTGGTACAAATAAAATAAACTTATCTAAAATCTTTTTCTTTTTCATAATATTATTATGTTTCAAAAATAATTATTTATCATAAAATGTAATAGAGGTGAGGCAAATGAATAAAGATTTACCAAGAGTATATGCAAATCCAATTGACAAAGATATTCGTAATAATACTGATATTTATTATGGAAAAAATGAAGAAAATAGAAGCAGTAAACAAGTAAATGTTTATGAAAAAATCAATAAAATTTTTGCTTCTCCCCATCATGTGTATAAAAGCAATGTTTTAGTAAAGACTAAAAATGGAGATAGTAAAACTACTATAGTTGGTAAAGCTGGTAATTATCTTTTATGCTTAAATGGGGATAAAATCAACATGTTAGACATCATAGATATTGACAGAATATGAACAAGTGTACACAAAAATTTGACAAACAGAGTAAATTATGGTAGAATACTAATCACTTCGCGTAAGTGAAAGGAAGTTATTAAATGAAAAATTTATGTATTAAAATGGCTCTGGTTGTTTTAATTACAAGTAGTTTAATTATTGGATTTAAGGAAAAGAACAAAGAAAAAATATTAACAGAACATATTATTGTTGAAAATGTACTATATCGAAATGATACAACTTTAAGTAGATATGAAGAAAAAGAAAGCTTAGAAGTGGAAGTGGTGGAAAATCCTATAGTTTATGAAGGATTAACATTAGAAGAACTAGGCTTAAAAATTGATAATGTCCTTAATTCAACTTTAGAGGGCTATGGTACAACTATAGCATCTTTAGCTCTAGATAAAGGAGTAGACCCTGTTGTAGCAGCCTCTATCATTTTAGTAGAAACAGGATGTAAATGGACTTGTAGTTCTCTTGTTAGAAATGCTAATAATGTAGGAGGAATGAAAGCATCAGGTGGAAGATATGCCTCGTTTGCTACTTTAGAAGATGGGTTAGAAGCATTTATAAACAATTTATCTAAAAATTATTATGCTAAAGGATTAACAACACCAGAAGAAATTAACACGAAATACGCGACGAATCCAAATTGGCACAATGATGTTTATTATTATGTAGAAGCAATTATGTCAAGTTAATTGCTTTTTTTCATGTTTTATCATATAATTAAGTTAGGTGATAGAAGTGATAGAAAATAAAAAAATACTAATTTTAGGAATGGCCAAAAGTGGATTTGAAGTAGCCAAATTATTAAGTAAGGGTAATAATAAAATAATAGTAACTGATCAAAAAGATCAAGATAAAAGTCAAATTGAAGAATTAGAAAAACTAGGGATAAGTTTTGTTAAAACAATAGAACCAGAAGTCATTTTAGATAATACATTTGATATGTTAATCAAAAATCCAGCAGTTCTCCCTTATCATCCTTGTGTAGAAAAAGCAAGAAGCTTAAAAATTCCTATTGTAAATGAAATGGAAGTGGCATATCACTATATAAATAAGCCAGTGCGTATTATAGGAGTTACAGGAAGTAATGGAAAAACGACAACCGTAACATTAATTCATGAAGTATTAAAAAAAGCAAAGACTAAAGTAAAATTAGGAGGAAATATAGGAACTCCTTTATCTAAAATAGTAAATGATTTAGAAGAAAATGATATTTTATTATTAGAAATATCAGACCACCAACTAATAGATTTTCGTGACTTTAAAACAGATATCAGTGTCCTAACCAACCTTTGTCCAACTCATCTAGATTATCATGGCTCATATGAAAATTATAAGGATGTAAAAAAGAAAATATTTGAACACCATACAAATAAAGATTATGCCATTATTAATGCGGGTAACTATGATTCAATGGAATTAACTAAAGATATTGCTTCTACCAAATATTATTTTAATAATGAAGAGAATTTTATTGGTGATGATGGAATTTATGTGGATAACAAGAAAGTTATAGACAAGAGTGAGATTATTATCAAAGGAACTCACAATTATGAAAACATATTAGTTACCTATTTAGTAGCAAAACTTCTAGATATTGATTTCAAATATGTAATGGAAGTACTAAAAGAGTTTAAAGGGGTAGAACATCGTCTTGAGTTTGTAAGAAGTCTAAATGGTGTAAATTATTATAATGACTCAAAATCAACTAACCCAACTTCAACGATAACAGCCCTAAATAGTTTTGATGGAAACATTAATTTAATTTTAGGAGGAATGGAGCGTAGTCAAGACTTTAATGATTTATCTCCATATAAAGCTAAAATCAAAAAAATATATGCTATAGGTGAAGTGAGAAAAAGAATAATGGAATTTGCAGAAAAAAATAATATAGAAGCAGAAGAATTTGAGAACTTAAGTAGTGCGATGAAAAAGATTAAAGAAGAAGTAGCAAGTGGAGATACAGTTTTACTTTCTCCAGCCTCAGCTTCATGGGACCAATACTTGAGATTTGAAGATAGAGGAAATGAATTTAAGGAAATAGTAAACAATTTTTAGAAAGCGTGAAGTATGAGAATTATTTATAGCCTACCAGCATCTTTACAAGAAACCAAAAAGAATCTAGAAAAAATAAAAGAACAAGGATTTGATGCTATCCAAATTAACCCAATACAGCCCTTAAAAGAAGAAGATAAAAGTGTCTGGTGGAAAGTATTTCAACCAATATCTTTTCAAATAGGCAATATTTATGGAACAAAAGAAGAATTAATAGAACTTTGTCGTATAGGTGAAAGTATTGGTCTTCGCGTGTATGCAGATGCGATTATTAATCACTTAGGAGCAGATAACAATAATCCTTTTCTTCCTCATGAAAAAGTAGATCCAACTTTAAGAAATAATCCTGCCTATTGGAAAGAAAAAGTACCTGTAACAAACTGGAAAAACAGACAAGATGTAATACACCATTGTATTAATCTTCCAGGATTAAACGTATATAATAAAGATGTGGAAAATATGATTGTGAATTTTTTAAATGAGCTAATCGACTGTGGAGTAACTGGTTTTCGGTTTGATGCTGCTAAATCAATAGGTTTACCTAGTGAAGGCTATGATTTTTGGCCTAGTCTAATTTATAGATTAAAAAAATATGGATTATACTTATATGGTGAAGTTATATTTGAAGAAAATCCTAAAATTATTGATGAATATGCTAAATATATGCATGTTTTAGGAAATTATGATGGATCTAACCGTCAAGAAATGGTAAAATATATAGAAACCCATGATACATATTTAAGCGAAGATTCTCTAGGTTACAGCAAAAATTGGAGTACAGACAAAATAATTGATGACTATTGTAACTTAGTTAAATATTATGAAAATACGCTTTTTTATGTAAGGCCAAATGATAATACTTGGCTAGATGGAAGAATAAAAAAGACACATGAGCTTATTAGAGTAAGAAAGTAAAGATCCAAAGCTTTACTTTTTTCATCTTTTTTGTTATACTAACCCATAGGTGATAAAATGCTTGTATGTGGTAAAAATGTTTTAAAAGAAACGCCAATAAATAAGATACATAAAGTCTATTTAAAAGAAGGGTTTAAAGACCAAGAAATTTTGAGTTTTCTAAAAGAAAACAAAATAAGATATGAATTTACTCCTGAATTCCGCTTAAATAAAATGGTGAATGAACGCCATCAAGGAGTAGTAATAGACATTGATGATTATATTTATTATAAATTAGAAGATGTATTAGAGGAAAACTTCTTAGTATGCTTAGATCATTTAGAAGATCCTCATAACTTAGGAGCCATTATTCGTACTTGTGAATGTGCAGGAATAAAAGGAATTATCATTCCTAAAGATAGAAGCGTAAGGGTAAATGATACTGTAATGAAAGTTAGTGTTGGGGCAATTAACAATGTTAAAATTGTAGAAGTAAAGAATTTAAGTGAAGCGTTAAGAAAATTACAAAAGAATCTATTTTTTATCTACACAGCTGATATGGATGGAACGGATTATCGTCATATTGATTATGCCGATAAAAGGGTGTTAGTAATTGGTGCTGAAGGTAAAGGAGTAAGTGAAATAATTCGCAAAAATAGTGATGAAATTATAAGTATACCTATGTATGGAAAGATTAACAGCCTAAATGCCAGTGCCTCAGCAGCCATTTTAATTTATGGTATGATTAAGGAGTAATAAATGGAAGAGGAAGAATTAATTAAACTTGCTTTAAAAAATAATGAAGAAGCTAAAAATAAAATATATGAAAATTACAAATATATTGTTGATATATTAATGAAAAAGTATAAAAATGCTATGATTCAATTAGGAATAGATAAAAGAGAATTAGAACAAGAAGCATTATATGCTTTTAGTGATGCGATAAATTCATTTAACCAAGAAAAGAAAGTTAAATTATCTACTTTTATTACTGTTTGTGTTGATAGAAGAATAAAAAAAGTATTAAAAAAATATAGTGGAGAAAAAGCTAAACTATTAAATTCATTTTACTCTCTAGACTATGATTATGAAGAGGGAATGACTCTAAAAGATTTAATCACTGATGAAAAAACAGATCCTTTATACAACTTAACAGTAAAAGAAGAATATGAAGAATTAATAAAAAAAATAGAAGAAAGCTTATCTTCTACTGAATTGGAAACTTTTAGATTATTAAAAAATGGATTAGACCGAACTACTATCATGGAACTAACAGGTAAAAATGAAAAACAAGTAGACAATGCTATCCAAAGACTTAAAAATAAAATAAGAGATATGATTAAGGAATAACTTTATCTCCTTGATAAATATCTCTTTTTTTCATTTCTTTATCAATATCATTCAAAACTGAGAATTTCTTTAAAAGCCAAGTAGGAGCAATTACATCTTCCTTCAAAGGATCACCAGTAATACGCATAATTACCACTTCTGGACTTAAATATTCTAATTGTTCGCATACAATATCTATATATTCTTCTTTAGATAGCATATGAAAGGGATTAGCTAGATACATTTTTGCTAAAGGGGTATCTTTGCTTACATAAAGCATATGAATTTTGATTCCATTTATACCAAGTGAATTTAAGTATTTCGCTGTTTCAACCATCATTTCTTTAGTTTCACCAGGAAGGCCATTAATAATATGAACAACAGTAAAAATATTTCTTTCTTTTAGTTTTAATAAAGCTTCTTCAAAATTGTTTAAATCATGACCTCGATTAATAAATTTAAGCGTATCTTCATGCATAGATTGCAAACCTAATTCTACCATCAAGAAGGTTTTCTTGTTTAACTCTTCTAAATAATCTAAAACTTCATCACTTAAAGCATCACTACGAGTTGCAATATCAAGTCCAATAACATTAGGAATTTTTAAAACAGACTTATACTTTTCTCTTAAAATATCAACATCAGCATAAGTATTAGTATTCGCTTGAAAATAAGCAATATATTTAGAATTAGGCCACTTTTTCTCTAAAGGTATTTTAACTAAATCAAACTGTTCTTTTAAATCCATATTTTTATAAGAATTCCCACTTCCAGACTTGCAATAAATACATCCACCAGTCTTATAATTAGGACAACTAAAACCTGCATTTAAAGCAACCTTAAATACTTTACTGTTAAATTTATTTCTAAAAAAGTAATTTAAAGTATGATATCTTTTATTATCTAGCGTATATAAAAACATAATTCATCCCTAAAATATTTTAAAAGAAACTATCTTTTTTGTAAAGTATCAATTACTAAATTTCCATCAACATATTCTCTAGCAGCAATATTAACAATAGAATTAACTAAAGGAATATTATGACTAGTAAGATAATTAACGATAAGATCCAATTCTTCTTCAGTCACTACTATTCCTGTACCTTTGATAGGGAATCCGTCTTTATCTTTCTCTGAATGAAATTCTAATTTTAATTGTAAAACTTTTTCTTTAGGCATAGTAACATTGGCTCTAAGAGGTGCTAAAAACTTATTTAAAACTTTTTTCTCTTCACTAGTTAAAGATAGTTTATTTATATTAATATCTTGTAATCGTAAATCAGGATAAAGAGTAAAATAGTCAAACAAAGTAAATTTCCGAACTGTCTCTTTATTAGGATATCCATGGATAAGATAAGAAACAATTTCTTTACAATATTCTGCTACATAATCTAAGGAATTTATTTTCTCTTGATTAATTTTTTCTCTTACCTTTAAAACTAAATCAGAATCGCTACTTTTTCTTAATCGAGCTAAAAAAGTAGATCTAGTTATCCCTTTTTGCTTCAAATATTCATCTAAATCTAAAGAACTCTTAATATATTCTTGAAAAAATGGTTCATATGGAGTAGCGTTTAAATGATGAATTTGACCAGCTATATCCAATTTCCTTTGTTGCACAATTCTTAGATGACGCAACAATTTCTTTTCTAATGCTTGTTGATCCTTTAATTCCATTTCACTATGATAACAATAACAAAATACTGATATATTCTGTTGTACAATATTAGCATCTAAAATGGCTTTTTGAATTTTTTCACTATCTTCTTCATTTACTAAAGTATCCAACACTTCATAAGATTTATTACTATAATGATTTTTAGGAAATAAATAAGATTGTTTAAACAAATCAAAATGTAAAATTTTTGTAGAATAAAGATTAGCTAAAGTTAAGAATTGTAAACTACTTAAATGATATTGTAAAGCAAGTCTTTCTATTTCTTGATCATCAAAGTGAACAGAAGAACATAAATCATAATATAATTTTGCTTGACTAACAATAATATTTTGATATATAGACAATTCTGGAACAATACTTATTAAATGATATAAATCATAAAGATTTATAGAGAATTCTTTTAAATAATCAGAAGCATTTTCATTAGCTACTACCTTTTTCTTATATTTTTCAAAAACATCTTTTACAAAGTTCACAAATTTTATTTTTTCGAAAGCAAAAGCATACTTTTCATAATAAATATAAGCACTTTCTTTTTCTTCCTCAGTTTTCTTACCACGAGTAAGAAAATATAAAAAACATTTATAGCAATTTTTATACTGCAAATAAGAATCAATTTGCAAAGTATCTTCTGCATAAGTCTTAAGTGCCTCATCTAGTTCCTCGATAGAAAAATCATAGCTTTGAGCTAACTTCTCGAGCAACTTTTCATTCCATGCTACCTCTTTAGCATAGCCAAAAAAATTCGGTAATTTTTTTTGTTGTTCAAAATATAAACGATTAAAACTATTCATAATTATCCCCCTAAACGAGGTATATTCTAGCACATATTTAAAAAATAGTCAAAAAAAAGAATTCTAGTGCATATATTTAGTCTAGGAGGATAGTCTATGTTCAAAGGTCTAAGTAACGAAGAAGTAGAGTTAAATAGAAAAAAATATGGAACCAATAGCATTACCAACGTAAAATCAAAGGGATTTTTTCGCTTACTATTAGAATCTCTTGGTGATCCTATTATCAAGATATTATTAGTAGCTCTAGCAGTTAAAGTAGTATTTTTATTTCAAGACTCCAACTATTTTGAAACTTTAGGTATTTTAATTGCTATTTTTTTAGCTTCCTTTATATCAACCATATCAGAGTATGGAAGTGAAGCAGCATTTCGTCGTCTTGGGGAGGAAAGTGCCAAAATACTAGTAAAAGTGCTTAGAAATGGCAAAGTAATAGAAATACCACTAGAAGAAGTAGTAAAAAATGATATTATAGTATTGCAAAGTGGAGATAGAATACCTGCAGATGGCTATTTATTAAAAGGAGAACTGCGTGTCGATGAATCAAGCCTTAATGGCGAGACAAAGGAAGCCAAGAAATATCCACCCTTAAATCCCAATAATCTACAAGATCAAAATAAACTTTATCGTGGCTCTGTTGTTTATAATGGAGATGCCTACATGTTAGTAACGAAAGTAGGGGACAAGACTCTTTATGGGGCATTAGCCAAAGAATTAGGAGAAAGTGCTCCAATATCTCCTTTAAAATTAAGATTACAGGGACTAGCTAAGTTTATTAGCAAAATAGGTTATTGTGGAGCAGCACTAGTAACAATATCTTACCTATTTTCTGTAATTGTCATTGATAACAATTTTAATCCTGAATTAATTATGAATACTATAACAGATTTTCATGTAATGGCAAATCATTTAATTTATGCTTTAACATTAAGTGTTACAATTATTGTTGTTGCCGTTCCTGAGGGATTACCTATGATGATCACACTAGTTTTATCTAGTAATATGAAGAGAATGTTAAAAAGTAATGTTTTGGTAAGGAAATTAGTAGGAATAGAAACAGCAGGAAGTATCAATGTATTACTAACAGATAAAACTGGGACATTAACAAAAGGAAAATTAGAAGTAAGTGAAATCATTAGTGCAGACAATATACATTATAAAAATATAGAGAAAATAAAACAAAACAAAAAATATTATGAAGAAATATATAATAATCTCTATTATAATAATGAAAGTAAATTTAATGATAAAGGGGATGCGTTTGGGGGAAACACCACAGATCGAGCGTGCCTAAGTTTCTTAAAAATAGATGAAAAAATTAAAAGAAGAATAATAGATAAAACTCCGTTTAATAGTGAATCAAAATATAGTACAGCAACATTAGATAATGGAAAAACTTACGTTAAAGGTGCCACTGAAAAATTACTTCCTAACATAAACTATTATTTAAATCATCAAGGTGAAGAAAAAATTTTACTAAATAGAAAACTAATAACAAACATGGCCGATAGTTTAACTAAAAAAGGTATACGCGTTCTAGTATTATGTTACAGCAAAGATAAAGAAATTAAAAATTTAGTATTTCTAGGTTTAATTGCTATAAAAGACGAATTAAGAGATGAAGCAAAAGAAGGAGTAAGCTTAATTAGAAGTGCTGGAATTAATATGATCATGATTACAGGCGATGCGAAAGAAACAGCTGAATCTATAGCAAGCGATGCTGGATTATTAGATAAAGAAGACATTGTTTTAACAAGTGAAGAACTAGCAAAACTTAGTGATGAAGAAATCAAAAAAATAGCAGGCAATTTAAAAGTTGTTGCTAGAGCCCTACCCACAGATAAATCACGATTAGTAAGAATACTTGAAGAAATGGACTTAATTGTTGGAATGACTGGTGATGGAGTAAATGATGCACCAGCCCTAAAAAAAGCTAATGTCGGGTTTGCAATGGGAAGTGGTACTGAAGTAGCTAAGGAAGCCGCTGATATTGTAATTCTTGATGATAACATTTTATCAATAAGTAAAGCCATTTTATATGGAAGAACAATCTTTAAAAGTATACGTAAATTCATTATTTATCAATTAACAGTAAATATGTGTGCTCTTATTTTATCTATTATTGGACCATTTATTGGTATGAACACGCCAATTACCATTATTCAAATGTTATGGTTAAATATGATTATGGATACTTTCTCAGGGCTAGCATTTTCTTTTGAACCAGCACTCAAAAGTTATATGTATGAACCACCCAAACCAAAAAGTGAACCAATTATCAATTCGTATATGATAGGAGAAGTCTTATTCACGGGATTATATTCAGCAATATTATGTATCTTATTTTTAAAGCTACCAATAGTAAAAGAATTCATTAGGGTAGGAGAAGACTATAAATATTTAATGACTGCTTATTTTGCCTTATTTATCTTTATTGGTATATTTAATGCCTTTAATGCTAGAAGTGAAAGAATTAATATTCTAGCAAATTTAAGTAAAAACAAAGTATTTATAGCAATAATTTTATTTATTATAAGTGTTCAAATATACTTAATTTATCATGGGGGAGACTTATTTCGGACATATGGACTTAAAGCTAATGAATTCTTTATTGTTTTGTTACTCGCTGCCACAGTATTTCCAATAGATTTTTTAAGAAAAATATTTTTAAGACGTCATCACCTAAAAACGGGAGTATAATTTTTTAAAAGTTTTACACCGTTCGACAAATTTCGCGCTTTTCTTGTGATATGATATTTCCAGGTGATGAAATAATGCGTACATTTTATATATTTAATATTAATAAAAATTTTTATAATTTGATGAAAAATAATCCATACCATTTATTTAAAACAATGGAAGACATTCATAGTTTTGATACAAATGATGTAAGTATAGCCTATGATTTATTTATGCAAATAGTATCCCCATTTGATAAAAGTAAAGTAAATAATCTAATATTTAATGAATGTAAGGATAATGACTTTTATTCTAAATTTCATAATGTACATAGAATCCAAAATAAATACATACCTGAAGATTCATGCTTAATTGTAAGTAGTGCTTTTCTATTACTAGAAAGTAATATTTTAAAGCCTAGTTTTCTAACAGAATTAAAAGAGATGAAAAATCTATTTGTCTGCGATTTTAAAAATAAAGATTATTTTTGGTTAAATGAACTTGTTCGCTTGTAAAAAAGCTTATTTTATAGTAATATATTGATGAGGTGAAAAATATGTGGGCACAAATATTATGGTGTTTAATAGGACTTATTGTTGGTTTATTATTAGGATTCTTCTTAGCTAGATACTTCATGCAAAAATATTTAAAGAAAAATCCACCAATTAACGAAAAAATGATAGAAGTAATGATGACTAGTATGGGAAGAAAACCTAGTAAAAAGCAAGTAAATCAAGTAATGAGAGAAATGAACAAATTTATGTAATCGCTACTTGTATTTATTAAAAAAATAAGAACATTATTTTTTACATAGACATTGACTTAAGTTATTTTTAACAATGATGAAGCGTCGATGTCTTTTAATTTAGGAAAAGCAGGATAAATTTCATACAGAAATGAACTTGTAAATTTATATAAAATATGATATATTAAATATGTAAGTGTTATCCAGATTGGATAACGCCTGCAAAATTTGCTTAGGGCGCTACATATCAGCGCTTTTTCTTATGGTCATCTCTAATAATAGAGATTAGCATAATTATTATAATCAGTAATAGTTTAGTATCACTCATTTACATCCCTCCTACTTTCGTAAAAACCCCCTGAATACTCAAGTAGTTTAAACTACTCATAAAGATGCGCAGGCGCCGCCAATACTAGATAACAGTAAACTATTATGAATGATTATGCTTAAAAAAGCAAGAAAAAAAGTTCGACAAATTCTGACATTGTCGAAAGTATAAAAAAGAATCCCAAGTTATTTTATTATTTTAAATACTTGGGATTGTCTATTTTACCTAAAAGATAATCAGCAGAGATATTATATTTTTTACATATGGCATATAAATAGGTAGTAGAAAGAATATTTACGCCTCTTTCATAAGCAGAAACATTTGAAAAAGATGTATTAAGAAAATCTGCTAATTTTGTTTGAGTAATATTCCATTCTTTTCTAAAAGTTTTTAATCTAAGACCGCTTTCAATTTTATTGATCTCACAATTCATATTTTTATATTGTTTTAAATTAGAAAAATCAAAAACATAGTCAATAGAAACTTCTAAATAATTGCATAATGTATTTAAGTGTTTAATAGGAATAGTAGTATATTCATTTTCATATTTACCATATTGGCTCCTATCAATATTTAATAAGCTAGCAAGAGAGGACTGAGTTAAACCACTTCTTTCTCTCAAAGATTTTAATTTTTCTTTATACATTTTTATCACCTAAAATAATTTTCTCATGATAAACTTATAAATAACATTTTACGGGGCAAATAATGCAATTTTTCTTGACTTCTTATCTAGCTGATATTATAATTTAACTATAAGCTAGGAAACTCATAAGTAGTATAATACCTAACTTTTATGGATTATAAAATGAAGTATAGCTTACTAAAGGATGGAGTGTATATGAAAGAAAAGAATAAGAAAATGATTATTGTAGTGACAAGTTTACTATTAGTAGTAGGAGTATCATTAGCCTACTTTACTGCATCTACTATTTTTGGTGGTAATGGTACTACTGTTACTGGTAAGACAGTAGCACCACAAGGATCAGAATTAATAGTAGAAGGGACATTAGAGTTTAATGATCTAGATATCTATCCAGGGCATCAAAATGTATCTAGTATTAAGGTGACTGCTACAGGAGATAATGAATTAATTCCTTATAATATAATATTTAATGGAATAAACACTTTAAATACACCACTAAACTATACAGTATATAAAACAAGTAGTAGTATAGATGTAAGTGCAAGTTGTGAAAAGAAAAGTGAAGTAATGGGTGGAGCAAAAATATATTATGAGGAATGTAGTATAAGTAACATAGAAAGTTTAGGTTCTCCAGTAAGTAGTGGAACAATAGAGCCTAGTGAAGAAAATAGTAAAACCACATTAGTAAAAGATGAGTTTATTACTTCATCTCCAACTACAGAAGAAGTATATTATTATGTAGTATTAGAATATCCAAATCTAGAAGAGAGTCAAAATATAGATATGGGTGGAACATTCACAGGAGAAGTAACTATAGAGATAAGTGATGTAGAACCAGACATCAATATTATAGCAGCATACATAGAACAAGAAGATGGAAGTTATGAACAAGTAAGTGATATACCACAAGAAGGATATGTAATAGATACAGAAAAAAGTGTATGTAGTAATGGAGCAACTCCAACAGGAACAACACCAAATATTACAATCAATAATTTAAGTAAAAGTGGAACAAGTTGTTATTTGTATTTTGATGAACAATTATCTGCAGCTGATACAATATTAGCAGGGAAAGATATTCAAACTAGAGATAATTTTAGTACATCTGTAACAGAGGAAACAACAGGAATTATATATCAAACAACAGATTGGAAGGGGACAAGTTATTATTTTGCAGGAGCACCAACCGACAACTGGGTAAGATTTGGTGGATTCTATTGGAGAATAGTAAGAGTAAATGGAGATGGCTCAGTAAGACTCATCTATAACGGAACCACTACTACAACAACAGGAGAAGGAACACTAGTAGATACATTAGAAAGATTCAATAACAGTAGAGATCGAAGTGAGTATGTAGGATTAAAATATACAAGTGGTGAGCAGCATGGCCAAACAACGGATAGTACAATACTCAATACATTACAATCATGGTATACAAGTAGTATTCTAGATGATTATGCAGATTATATCGATAATGGCGTAGGATTCTGTAGTGATCGAAACATGGCAAGTGGATCATCATGGAGTAGTCAACCAAGTAATAGTATCTACTACGCAACATGGGGAAGAAAAAGTCCAAGTTTAGCATGTACAAGTAGTGATATCATCGCAGAGCCAGTAGGACTAATCACAGCAGATGAAGTAATGTTTGGAGGAGTGTCAAGTAGTAATGCCACAGGGAATTATTTAATTAATGGTCAAGACTATTGGACAATGACTCCGCATGCGTTTCATTCTTCAACGGGGGCTGAAGTGTTCCTTGTAGCTTCGTTTGATCAGCTCTACTATGGCAGTGTGAGTAGCTCGACGCCTGGTGTACGTCCTGTCATAAACCTAGATAAAAATGTAACGATATCAAGTGGTGATGGTACTATTGACAATCCTTATGTAGTAGGAGCTTAAGCTCTTTTTCTATGTTTATTTATAAAATATAGATATAAAATTTTTAATGTAAAAATTATGTAAATAAAAAAGTTTTCATTTTTTTCTTGATTTTAGAATATAGATATGGTAGACTTATAAATAGAATAAAAGGTGGTGTTAGGGATGGATTTCCTTAATAAATTATATGAAAGCAATTATTTTGGTATTGGTTTATTTGCTGTTATAGCATTTTTAGTAGTAACGTTTTTAGTAGTATTATTTTTTGGCAAGAAAGATGAAAAGAAAAGAAAATTAGAAGCAACGCAAAAAGTAAATACAGAAAATACATTTAAAGAGACAAGTACAGTAGCACCTGTAGAGATACCTGCTAACCCTGAACCTGTAGCACCAATCAATTTAGAAACTGCAAGTCCAGTTAGTGAAATAGCTCCAGAGCCAGCAATAAATTCGACAATTGCCGATACTCCAAAAGTAGAGCCAACATCTCAAGCAGAACCTGTTACTCCAGTTATGCCAATGCCATCAATAAATGTAGAAGATAATAATGAATTTGTAAACAATTTAAATATAGAAGAAACAGTTAGACCTGCAGTAGAACCAACAAGAATAGAACCTGTAGTGACCCCTGTAACTCCTATTATAACTGAACAACCTAGAGTTGAAGCTCCACAAAGAGTAGAATTAGAACCTACCAGAATTGAAATTCCAAGAGAGCCAGTTGCACCAGTCATAAATGAAAGTGTAACACCAGTAACGAATGAATCAGTAAGACCAGTAATAGAAACTCCAAGAGTTGAACCAATAACTCCTATAATTAAGGAAGAAGAACCTAAATTACAAATTAATGAGGAACCTATAATTAACACATATTACAAACCAACCGAAAAAACAGAAGCTGAAGCAATTAAAGTTCCTAATATTGATTTTGATTCTTTAGCCAAATCAATTTCTAAAGAATTAGATGAATTAGAAAATGATTCCAAAAAATATGAGGAAATCAAAGTTACACCAATTAGTGAAGTAACAAGTCAAAGTACTGTAAGACAGCCTGAAACTTTTAGTTCGGTTTACGTAAGAGAACAAGTAAAGGAAACTCCAAAAGAGACAATTGAACTTCCAAAGAGAATTGACTTACCAGCAAGAAAAAGTGAATAAAGAGCTAATATAATGCTCTTTTTTTGTAAAAAGGAAGTAAAATAGCAAATTAATCCCTAAAATATGCACAAAAATGTAAAAAAGTTCTTGATTTTACGGGTAATTTTTGATAATGTTATTACGTAAGGTAAAGACCTTATAAATTTTAGTTTTTGAATTGGGAGGTATGTGATTATGTCAAGAACTGAATTAGTAGAATTTGCTGCTGCTAAAGCTGAAGTATCAAAAGCTGAAGTAGGACGCGTATTAGACGCACTTTTAGAAGGAATCCAAACTGGACTAAAGAAAGAAGGAAAAGTAACTTTAGTTGGTTTTGGAACTTTCAGTGCTAAGAAACGTGCTGCACGTGAAGGAATCAATCCTTTAACAAAAGAAGCAATCAAAATTCCTGCTAAGACTGTAGCTTCTTTCAAAGCTGGAAGCAAGCTTAAAGATGCTTTAAACTAATAAAGAGCAGTTAAAAAATTCAGAACTCAATCTGAATTTTTTGTTTGAACATAAAGTTTATATAAATATTGTACTCTAGCTTCTAATTTAAAATAATAAATAATATAGGGAATTAAAAAACACATCATAAATACTGCAAAGATTAAATACATAATAGATTCTTTAATATGACAGACAAATAAAATAGCAAATAAAGCATAAAAAAGAGTAATAATCAAATGAATAATTCGCTCTTTATTAAAGAAATTAATTTTAATTAAAACATCATCTTGTAAATTTTTATCAAAATCTTTATTTTTAATTTTATCTTCCAACATTAAAATATAATCATCAATATACCTTTTCATTTTATCACCAACTCTATTTTATCACAAATTCTAGATAACTAAAAGTTTTAGTTTTCAAACCTTCCAATTAATGATATAATTAGACGTACGACTAATATAATAAATTGGAGGGATTTTTTTTGAAAAAAAATAATATTTTTTTAACTTTTATTATTCCTATTGTTGCAGTCATTGTGCTTTTAGCAGCACAAGCTTTATGTGACTTAGAATTACCAAGTTATACATCAGATATAATTAATAATGGAATTCAACAAGGGGGAATTGATAGAGGATTACCAGAAGTATTAACAGAAGATATGTATGATGCAATTGTAAAAATAAGTGACAGTAATCCAGCGATTATGGCTAGTTACGATTTTTATGTAAGCGAAAACTTGACTACAGAGGAATTAGACAGCTTAGGTAGTAAATATCCTCTATTAAAAGAAGAAAATCTATATATTTTGAAAAATTTAACTGAAGAGGAAAAAGATATTGTTGAGGAACAAATAAAAATACCTCTTATTATTACCATTATGCTTTATAGTAATAATGAGAGTATTTCTGCAGGATTAAATTTAGAAATTCCTGAAGAAGGAAATTTGTTAGATATAGTTTTAGCTATGGATACAAATACTTTTAATTTAATTACAGATTCAATAGAGACATCTTTAGAAAAATTAGATGCATCTATATTAAATCAATATGCAGTATCTAGTGTAAGCACCATATATAATGATATAGGTATGAATATGGAAGACTATCAAATGGATTATATCATAAATAAAGGATTAATGATGTTAGCTATTAGTGGAATTGGTATGATTATTGCAATTATTGTTGGTTTTTTAGTAGCAAAATTAGCAGCAAAAATCGGTTATGTTTTAAGAAGTAAAGTGGTAAGAAAAATTATGAGTTTTTCTTCTGCAGAATTTAAAGAATTTGGAGCATCAAGTTTAATTACCAGATCAACCAATGATATTGAACAGATAAAAATGTTTTTCATCATGTTACTTCGAATTGTTGTATTTGCTCCAATTATGGGGATTGGTGCTTTCATTAAAGTAAGTAATAACCCTTTAAATTGGATTATAGGACTTGCTTTAATTATTATTTTAGTATTAATTGGTATTTTATTTGGACTTGCAATGCCTAAATTTAAAAGCATGCAAAAATTAATAGATAAAATGAATTTAGTATCTAGAGAAATTATTACAGGTATGCCTGTTATTAGAACGTTTGGAACAGAAAAATATGAAGAAGAACGTTTTGATAAAGCCAATGTAAAATTAACTAAAACAAACCTTTTTGTTAATCGCTTAATGGGAATCATGATGCCAAGTATGATGTTAGTAATGAACATAATTAGTATTTTAATTGTATGGTATGGTGCCAAACAGATAGATTTAGGAACTCTTCAAGTAGGAACGCTTTTAGCATTTATTACTTATACAATGCAAATTATTATGTCATTCTTAATGATATCTTTAGTTTCAATTATGCTTCCACGAGCTTTAGTATCTCTAAAAAGAATTAAAGAAATCTTGAAAAAAGAAGTATCGATTGTTGAACCAGATAGTCCTGTACAGTTCAAAGATAGTGAAAAAGGAATCATTGAATTTAAAGACGTAAGTTTTAAGTATCCTGATGCTGATGAGGCAATGCTTAAAAATATAAGCTTTAAAGCAACACCAGGAACAACTACAGCCTTTATTGGTTCAACTGGCTCAGGAAAGTCTACTTTGATTAATTTAATTCCAAGATTCTTTGATGCAACAAGTGGAGAGATCTACGTTGATGGTGTAAACATAAAAGATGCTTCAATAATAGAACTTCGAAATAGAATAGGGTATGTACCACAAAAAGGAATGCTTTTTTCAGGAACAATTAAATCTAACTTAATGCTTGGAAATGACGATTTAACAGAAGAAGAAATGGAACAAGCTGCCCGTGTTAGCCAATCTCTTGAGTTTATTAACAGAAAAGCCGATAAATTTGATAGTGAAATATCTCAAGGAGGATCAAATGTCAGTGGTGGTCAAAAACAACGTTTATCCATTGCTAGAGCGATAGCTAAAAATCCTGAAATTTATATTTTTGATGATTCATTTAGTGCTCTTGACTTTAAAACAGATGCTGCCCTAAGAAAAGCTTTGTTTAAACACGCTAAAGATGCGACAGTGTTAATAGTTGCTCAAAGAATCAGTACAATTATGAATGCTGATAACATCATAGTTTTAAATGAAGGAGAGATAGTAGGCAGTGGTACACATAAAGAATTAATGAAAAATTGTCAAATTTATAAAGAAATTGCTTTATCTCAATTAAAGGAGGAAGAACTCTAATGGCAAGAAGAATGGGTGGTCCAGGAGCTGTTGATAAAGCTCGCGACTTTAAAGGAACTTTAAAAAAATTATTAAAAATAATTGGCGAATATAAACTACTTGTAATATTAGCATTTATCTTTGCTATTGGAAGTACAATTTTCACAATTATATCTCCTAAGATTTTAGGTAATGCAACAACAGAAATTTACAATGGAATTATCGCTAAAATAAATGGAACTGGAGGAATTAATTTTTCTACAATTAAAACAATCCTAATTTGTTTAGCTGTTTTATATATAGTTAGTGCCTTATTTAATTATATCCAAAACTTAATTATGACTCATGTCTCACAAAGAGCTAGTTATAAACTAAGAAATGAAATATCTCACAAGTTAAATAAATTACCAATGAGTTATTATGACAAACAAAATACTGGCGATATTTTATCAGTAATCACCAATGATATAGATACATTACAATTAAATTTAAATCAATCAGCAACACAACTAGTATCATCTATAGTAACATTAATAGGTATATTTATTATGATGTGCACAATCAATTTTACTCTAGCAATTATTACAGCATTAATATTACCTGTAGCAAGCATTATTGTTATGTTTATAATTAGTAAGAGTCAAAAGCATTTCATTAATCAACAAAATTATTTAGGAAGTGTTGATGGAGAAGTAGAGGAAATGATTAGTGGACATACCGTAATTAAAGCTTTTAATGCTGAAGAAAAATCAATGATTAATTTTGATAGAGATAATGAAAAGTTATGTGTAGCAGGATACAAAGCTCAATTCTTATCAGGGCTTATGCATCCAATCATGAATTTTGTAGCTAACCTAAACTATACGATTATTGCTATTTTAGGAGCTATATTTGCAATTAATGGCAAAATAACAATCGGAAATATTCAAAGCTTTATTCAATATTCAAGAAACTTTACTAATCCTATAGCTCAACTCGCTCAAATATCTAGTTTAATTCAGAGTATGATCGCTGCTAGTGAAAGAGTATTTAATTTCCTTGAGCAAGAAGAATATATTGATGAAGGAACCAAAGATTGTAGTAAAATTAAAGGGAATATCGAATTTAAACATGTTCAATTTGGTTATGACGAAAATAAAATGATTATCAAAGATTTTAATGCCAAAGTAAAAAGTGGTCAAAAAATTGCTATTGTAGGTCCAACAGGAGCAGGAAAAACAACAATGGTCAAGCTTTTAATGAGATTCTATGAACTTAATGGTGGAGAAATTCTGTTAGATGGTATAAATATTAAAGATTATAAACGTAAAGAGTATGAGACAGTATTTGCGATGGTACTTCAAGATACATGGCTATTTAATGGTACAATTCTAGACAATCTACGTTATGGTAATTTAAATGCATCAGATAAAGAGGTGATAGATGCTGCAAAAACTGCTAGTGCCGATTTCTTTATTAGGACTCTTCCAGATGGATATAATTCGATGATTAATGAAGAGACAAATAACATAAGTGGTGGTCAAAAACAATTACTAACCATAGCAAGAGCTATACTTGCTAATCCAAAAGTCTTAATACTTGATGAAGCAACAAGTAACGTAGATACTCGTACTGAGGAATTAATCCAACAAGCAATGGACAAAGTAATGGAAGGAAGAACATCATTCATTATTGCTCATAGATTATCAACTATTAAAAATGCTGATTTAATATTAGTTATGGATGAAGGAGATATTGTTGAAGTTGGTAAACATGAGGAGCTATTAGAAAAGAATGGCTTTTATGCCAAAATTTATAACTCTCAATTCGAAAAAGTTTCTTAAAAAGATTTAATAAAAAAATTCAGAATTTAATCTGAATCTTTTTTTATTAAATCATCCAAACTCACATTAAGAGCAACAGAAATTTTATACAGAGTTTCTACTGAAAAGTTATATGCAGCTTTATTGCTTTGTATCTGTCTATCCAAGTAGAATAGATGTTCCTTCAGGTGTCCATCCTGTCATAAATTTAAAGGCTGATACTCAATTTACAGGTACAGGAACAAGCGCAAATCCATATCAAGTAGTAAATGAATAAATAAAAAAATATTACACCATCTATCATAAATTAATTCATTGTGTTATAATAAAGACAAGAGGTGTCGTATGAAGAAAAAAGAGTTAGTAGATTTAATTACTGGAATATCT
>ERZ1643251.1127-NODE-1127-length-31964-cov-27.149738_pt1 | contig 31964 bp, 49 predicted proteins | sample MGYA00579261_ERZ1643251 | MGnify/ENA primary metagenome ERZ1643251 (study PRJEB29033, sample SAMEA4952267) | chicken gut metagenome | biome: Broiler Chicken; feature: Gastrointestinal Tract; material: Caecum | place: Ireland | collected 2018 | study: Broiler... | reverse complement strand
CCGGGGCCTGCTTTGCTGTCGCGCCGCCCATGTTGATTGCCTGCATCGCTTTGACAATCTTGCTTGCCAGACCACTGTTGTCCAGCCCTAAAACCAGCACCTTTTTACTGCCGTAATATGCGTTGAGTGCCATGTTTTCGCCCCCCTGTTAGTCCTTTTTAAATCCCAGCTCTGCCCATGCGTTTTCGATGACGACTTTAATAGTATCCGCGTCAATCTTGATGCCATGCTCGGCGCACCGCTGCTCAATATAGTCGGCCACCCACTCAAATTTGGCCTCACCCTGTCCCTGAGCGTTAAAAATAATCTCTGCCGCCTGCACACCCGCATAGGCATAATTGACAATCATCTGCCACTGCTCATTGGTTACTTTGGCTTTAATCAGCGGAAAAACTATTCCTGTAAGAATTGCACCGATCACGCCAATAACGGCAACAATAATGTCTGTTACGTCGATCATCTTTGTTCCTCCTTATACTTTATGGGTTCCTTCTACGCCCCTGTTTTCTCTTGACATGGTTCTTTTTCTCAACCACAAAAGGGCTTCTTCTAGTGCCGTAATGGCAAGGGCGTTCTCTCTGCATCGAAACTCTGAATTTTGGAAATGCTCTAAGCGGCAAATAACCATATTGATTAAGTCCTCGTTACATACGCCATTTACCCCACATTCCAGAATCGGCCCTTCTTGGAAATGAATTTCCGCTAGTGCTTCCCCCGAATCCGCTTTAATCACGGAAAAGCGGTGCGGCGCGTTGTAAGAAAATTCTTCTTCCTGCAAAACTTTTGTGTATTTGTTTGTCAGCAAATCCATTTTCAATTCTTTCATAAAATACCTCCTATCTCTTTGCCACAAATCCGTCAATTCCTTTTGCTTTCAGGCTGTCCGCGGTTTTTTTCGCTTCCGCTGCCGTTGCAAATTTGCCTACACAAACCCGGCTTGTCCCGCTCGCGCTGGCGATAAAGCAAAAATACCCCATAGCGCCCACTTTGAGCTTTAAGGCCGACGCATTGACGGCATTTTTAAAGGCCCCGCACTGCACCGTATAAGGAAGACTCGCTGTCTCATCCTGCACCGGCTCCGCATCCTCTCCCTTTGCCAGCGCAATCAGCCGGTCAAAGGGGAAATCCTCTCCCGGACAGTGTGGGCGGGTGACGGGGTTAATCTCATAGTGCCCGATCATGTGCTCCCGGTCAATCGGTATCTCGATGCCATAGATGCGGTCAATCTCCTCCACAATGTGGCAGGTCAGCCACGCCGCCGCCTGCAGCTGCTTGTCCGTCAGCGCCCCATGCGTCTCGCTCCATTTGCCCTCACACTCGATGGACACACAATAGAGATTCGGGTTGACCCCGCTGTGTGCCTTGACGTATGGGTGGGTTGGTCGATTAACAACTCCCTGTGTCCACGCCGCCTTGTCCAGCGGCACCATTTGGGTGACCTCACCATTTTGGCCAAGCACAAAGTGGCTCGACACCTGACTGGCGGGATTTTGTTCCCACCCGATTGTCCCATTATATGTACCGTCCGCGATGTGCCAGACAATCAGGCAGGGCTTGTAATTCCCCCGGCTTGACTGGTTGGCCGTGCTCTTTTGCACGATTTTGTACACTACTTATCACCGTCCTTATTTTTACTCTCCTTAATCTTCCGGCAGTGCCACAGTTCCCCATAGGTGTACGCCAGCATCGCCGCCACAATCGCCTCGCTGGGCTGCTCGCCGCTCACCCAGCAAAAGCCAAAGTAAGCGACGCACACGCCCAGCCCCGACAGCAGGCACAGCAGCACAATGATCTTGCCAAAAATACCCCGCCTTGCCTTGCGGGGTGCTGCCTGCGCGCTGGCAATCTGCTGCACCTCGCGCAATAGCTCCTCATTTGTCATTAGACTACCAGCTCCCAATATGTCGGATACTCTTTTGGAGACCACACGCACACAACCCCATCCGGCGCAATACACTTGTATTTGCCGCCCTCAAAGGTGATCTTGTCTCCGCTGTAATACCACTTGCCTACCACATAGTCCGGGTATGCTCCCCCCGGCTCTGTACTGCCAGTCTCCAACGCTCCTACACGCTGTTCCAGCTCTTCCAGCTTTGCCAATACATTGACCTCTTGCGCCACGTCCACGTTACCCTGCGCCAGTGCAATCAACTCTGTGCGCTGCTCATCGTCAAGATCACCCTGCGCCCAAAGCGTATCAATCTTGTGCAGCATATCGGCCAGCACATAGCGTCGTGTGTTAATAACATCTTTGATTACATCATACATTTGTCTTTACCTCCAGGAGCTGTGTGTTAATGGTATTGAGCTTATTGTCAATGTATTTTTGTGCGTCTGTCACATATCTTACTGACAGGCCCGCAGATGGTGTGCTGTCGGTCATAATGTTGGTCACAGGGGCATAAGTTGTGAGAGCCTTATAATCGGCAATCATATCTGTATCCAGATTGCTTACAATAGGATTGTCCAACTTATACAACACTGTCGCTCCCGGCGTCAACTGACCTGTTGTGCTCATCCATATATTTCCAACTGCCTCACTGTTGTAGCTGCTAATCTTGCCAATGCGCTGTGTATGTGTCCCTACCCCAAAGTCAACTTCATCGCAAATCCACTGCTGCCCGTCCGCGTCGGTGTAGTTGCCGCCGCTGGTTACAGGGATTCCGGGGAGTCCGTTAGGAGTGGATGTAGTCAAGGTCTGTAAAACATAGGGCTGATATGGGGTATCTGGGTAAAATGATACCATAAGTCCATCAAATCCGGAGTTGGTTGGATCATCCTCCCCTATATCAATGACAATAATCTGCGATGTTGCTTTTATAGTCAATTGGGTTGATGTTTCTGCTACTGCATGACTTGTTGTTTGGATTGTTTCTCCTCTTATTTCCGGGAGTTTATCAACACACGCCGCCCGGAACCGCGTCCCCGGATATTGTCTTGTGATATAATACGTTTTTCCAACAATTGCATCCAAAACCTTGGACTTGTTTCCGGGGTGAGGTCCCCCGACTAAAGTACCTGATGCATTTATGTAATACTTTTGGATCGTTTGATTTGGGAGTAGATTGCCTCCCATTACACTAACCTCAATCTCCCCATCCTCTCCCGCGCTCACAATCGGGATAGGGTTGTCCGGCGTTGGTGTCCCGTCCTGCGTGCTCTTGCCGTATAGGGTCAAGCCCTGTAAAGGCCACTCCACGCTGTCATTGACGCTGATTGTCTCCCCTGTCACCGTTGGCCGTATCGCGGCAGCAATCGGCGCATAGCGAGCATCACTCTCTGCCTTGGTGTAAGCGTCTACCGCCACCTCATTAAGTTCATACCCGTCACCCGATTCGCTTACCATTGGGACTTTTCCCGCGTCCTGCGCGGTTGGTACTGGGACACCTAGCCCCGGATCGCCTTTAGGCCCTGCTGGCCCTTCTGGACCCGGCTCCCCTTGCGGGCCTGCCGGGCCTTGCTCTCCCGGCTCACCCTGCGGGCCAGTATCCCCTTTAGGACCCGACTCACCCTGTGGCCCGGTCTCACCCGCCGGTCCCTGTGGCCCTTGCGCGCCGGTCTCGCCTTTGGGGCCTTGCTCACCCTGCGGCCCTATTGGCCCTTGCGGCCCCATCGGCCCGGTTTCGCCGGTGTCACCTTTGTCCCCTTTTGGTCCCTGCGGCCCCTCCGGCCCCATCGGTCCCTCAGGCCCGGGTTCTCCCCGTGGGCCTTGTGCGCCAGCAGGCCCCTGCGGCCCTTCGGCTCCTCTTGACGGCTTCCCGCTGTCAACGTAGCCGCCGGAATCCTTGTCGTATACCATCCAGTTGCCATTGTCACCGATAATCGGGGGATAGGTTGCAATGTTTTCGACTTGTCCCAGGATAACATACATCTCTTTTAACGCCTGCTCAAATTCCGATGCCGGCGGCGGATTCGGTCCACCCGCACTAAACGGCGTTACTGTAATCGCTGCACTGCCCACAAACTCAATCACTGGATCGTTGTCAGTGTCATACCCCTTAAGCATAATTGAGACGGGCGACCCAATACGAGTAAAATCGCTGCTGATTTCCCAGCTAAGCAAGACATGGTCTCCATCAACTGTTTTCGGTAGGATTGCAGACGCCTGTGCGGTGCAGGTTGTCCCGTAGATGGTATATGATAACTGCGACAGGTCAACATCTCCATATTGCAATGGCAGCTGGATTGTCACCGTGTCCGCATTGTTCTCCCCCTCACGCAAGAGGTTTAACAGGGGGTATGTGTTTATGGTTTTGTTTGAGGACGATATAAGCATTCATTCTCCCCCTCTCTCGTCTGCAGAGGCACTAAATATGGTGTCTCCACTTACAAAACAGATTGTCATGGCCGCACCTCCTATTTGCGCACTGCCAAATAGGCATAAGTTTGACCACTCTGGTTGAGATTTGGCCTAAAGCCATCAAATGGAGACGTGCTCGCCTGCTGTACCGTAAAACCATCATCTGTTATCGTGACGCCTTTAACTGCCACTCCCTCCAATGCAGTTGCTGCATAGATATAGACATCGCTGTTGGACGAAATGAATCGATTAAAAGGGTACCCACTCATAAAAACAAACACAAAATAGGGCTTGTACCCTAAATCTATTTCTTTAGTCGTTTTTCCATCTCCTACATAAGTTCCGCTTTCTATCGCAACCGGCGCAGGCATAATAATCGTTGGTGCAACATTTTGCAGGTTGGTGATCTGCACCGCATCTGCATCATACGTTGCCAGCGGCATCTCATATACAGATCCGCCCCGATTTATTTCCTCTTGTGTAGGATCAGGGAGAGCACTGCCTACTTGTGTTTCAAAGCTGATCGGGGTTTCTGCGTTGCCGAGGTCAATTTTGATGGACAGCCGCCCTTTCATGTTGCCGGATGGGGCAAGCTCTGCCAAAATTGTTTCCTGCTCCACCACAAACGACCGTCCCAAAATCATCCCGCGCCCCGCACTCACCTGCAACTGGTTTGCGCCAAGACTTGTGACGTTGCATCCATAGATGATGCCGGCCTGACTGCTGCTAAATAGTTCGTACAACGTCGCATCGTCGGTAGGAGTAATGTTTTGGCCGGTAAACTGTTTAAGCGTTATCATTTGCAGCCCTCCTTTTCTCCAATATTAGTTTTTTTGTTAGCTCTAATCGGATGCAGCCAAACAGCAGTGTGCGCACGGCGCTCTCGTTGCGGTATCCGGTCAGGATGCTTACATAGGCGTTGTTGTTATAGTAGATCGTTGTCATTGTCCCTATTTGGATGGTATTTGGCTGCACCATCGGGTCATCTTCTCGGTAGCTTAGCTCGATACTGTGTTGATATTTTTCGGGGGTCATCGCTTCATAGGCCCGCTGATAGGCTGTATTCCTAAAATCGTTGGGGTCGGTCTCCCCGTCCTCATTGGCGGTAATTTCGATGTATTCAGCCGAAAAAAATACGGGGGTAATCCGATCCTCATTTTGTTGAGTAATGCTGCCATCGGGGTGCAGATAATAGACAACAACATTGCTTTCATTGTTTTTATCTACAAACGTCATTTTGTTGAGAGTGCCGTAATTATCGGTTAGTACAAAGGTTTTGGATAGGCAGTTTTTAAGCTCTGCCTCCAAAGAAATTGCCTCACTCACTCTCTGTACGGTAAAAGCAATCTCTTTGTCCTGTGGTTTTAGCTCTGCTGTCACTACAATGTCATATAAAGTCAGCGCACTTGTGATGATGTCCCAAAAGGCATGGATGTTGCTTCGGATATCCAGCGGCGTGTCCTCGGTGCTTGTCAGTGCCGTCACCGTCAGCCCTGGGATATTTTGCAGGCTGTCCGCGTTGTCGATATAGGTTGATGTGATGATCGACGCGATATTTTGTTCAAGCGGCTGTGTCTTAAAAATTGTATAATCATATTGCACCTGTACATCTAAAAGGGACAACAGCGGCGCTGCGCTCAAGCTATAGGTGCTGCCGTTGTCTGCAATGTCCTGTATGATGCCCTGATAGATGACGTTGCCGTAAAAATCGGTCACATGGACAAAATCACCCCGGCTTGCCTCGATCAAAGGCACGTCCAGGGTGGTTTTTTCCAGTGTCAAATAATCCATGCTGATTTGTGGGTTGTTGAGCATAGCGACACTCTTAAATGCATAATCTTGCGAAAATATCTCGACTTTATACAGATTCTGCAAGTGCGCTCACCTCCACATAAGCATTAATATCCATTGACCCACTATTCGAGAATGTTAGAGTGCTTTCTCCGACCGGGGCCAGCATAAACCGCGCGGTCGAAAAGTCCGAACTCTGGTAGAGGTTGCGCACATACGCGTTGTTGGTCGTATACTCTGCAATCTCCAATGTGGCAGGCGCGCTATCCACTACCAACTTATTGCCTGCATCAATGGAGGCTGTCACCGCTCCGCGCGCTACTACCTCGCCATTGTGCTCCAACGCCCATGTCGGATTGACGCACGGCCCCATGATATGCAGCTTAACATAGGCGGGCAGATCACCGCTGTTAACAATCACCGCTGTGCCTACCGCCGTCTCCGCGTAGGTGTAATTGTAGGTGTAGTCGTATACCTTGCCCGCGCTCGCGTCCATCTCGCTTTGTGTTACAACTGTTTGCTTATACCAGGTGCCAAACGCAATAAAGTCAACCGGGCAGATCAGCCCTGCTGTGATCTCGGTCTTTTGGAGCGTCTGTACCTGTACATTAAGGTAATACCAGGTATTGTCCGGCATATAAGCCAGCTTTAGCGGCGTTTTTGCGCAAAACGACACAAAATCCTGATAATCCTGATAGGGTTTTGTCCCTAAAAAGACCACTTCGCCCGATACCGTCTTTTGACTAAGCAGACTGTCAGTTGTTAAAAAATCGTAGCCTGCCGCCTGTGTCGTGTACTCATACCCATACCCCAACCCGGACGGGGAGTGGAAAAAATGCGCCCGGGCCATCAAATCAAGCTCATCGCCATTGGCATTGATAAGCCTAAATTGTCTTACCATCTCGCATCCCTCCTAATACTCCCAACCAAGCTGCCGGTTAAGGTCGCGCACCGCCCGTGCGCCGTCTCGAGGCTGATAGCCGTTAAAATAGTTAGTCTGTGTAATTTGTGGCCTTGCATTGCTGCCGGTCAATGGCTGCACAATCGCCCTGCCGCCCGATAAGGTCAACAGCTCCGGACCAGCCTCACCGACAACCGCCGAGCCGCGCGACAAGATGCCTCCTTTGGCAAGATAGGGGATATTGGGGATGTTCGGGATGTTAAAACCGTAGGTCTGTCCGCCAATTCCGGGGACCCAATCCGGCACATCAAAGCTGATGCTGTTAATCCCGTCAATTGCCCAGTTGATCGCGTCGATTAAGAGGTTGAGCAGCGAGATAATACCGTTAATCGGCCCTTTGGCGATTCCTTCCAGCGCCCCAAAAACGCCCTCGAAAATCTCCACTATTCCGTTCCAGGCCCTTTCCCAATCGCCCGTAAACACGCCACGGATAAAATCGATGATTCCGTCAAATACCTTCTTGACACCGTCCCAGATGGTTTTTAGATTTTCTAGGCTCTGGTTCATGATCCCGCCAAGCGTCGGCCCAAAAAATTCAGTCATGTCGGTTGCAAAAACGCCCTGTAACCAGCTGTCAAGTTCTCCTAGTGCCGCCTGTATATCGTCGCCAAATATAGCAATCGCACCCACACATACCGCAATGCCAGCCGCCAAAGGATTCGCCATCAAAAAGGAGGACAGCGCGTTAAACCCTGACGTGATTTTGGGCAATACATTAGTAGTCATTGCCGTCGACACTGCACTAAATGCCTGTGAGATTTTAGGCGCAACCGTAATAATACTGCCGATTCCCTGCGTAATGCTGCCGATTGCACTCAACACTGGCGACGCTATTGCAGTAATGCCCATAAGCCCCAATACCAGCTTTTGTGTGCCCTCGTCCATTTGGCTAAAGCCTTGCACCCATTCGGTCACCTTCTCAATAACACTTGTCAGCCACGGGATGATATTGTCTGCTAACACAATCGCAAGCGATTCCAGCGCGCCGCCCAACTGCTCTACTTTGGCCTGCAGGTTGTCCTGCATTACCGCCGCTGTCTGGTCGGCAACCCCGGTACTGTTGCGCATCGATTCGGACAAAGCGTCATACTCCTGCTGGGTCATGTTGAGCACTGCCTGGATGCCGCTGTATGCTTCTTTCCCGGTAATGGCCGCAACCGTATTCTGCTGCATTTCGGGGGATAATCCTTGCAAGGCAACCCGCATCTCCCGCAAAATCTGGTCGAGCGATTTAAAATTACCGCTGTTATCTGTAATCGACAAACCCAATTTATCCATCGCGGCAGCGACTGTACTACTTGGTTTAATCAGGTTGAGCATAAACCCGCGTAACGATGTACCCGCCTGAGAGCCTTTGATGCCCGCCATCGACATCGCTTCGATCGCCGTTGTTGCATCTTCGATTGATAATCCTACTGACTGGCCAAGAGGGGCAACATATTTCATCGTCTCCCCAAGGTCCGCGATACTGATAGTGCCGCCATTTGCTGCTTCGGTTAACAGGTCTGCCACTCTAGTACTGTCTGACGCTGACAGGCCAAAGCCAGTTATTGCATCCGCAACAATGGTGGACACGGTGCCCAACTCCTCGCCGGACGCCGCCGCCGCATCCAAAACACCGCCCATGCCGTCGATAATCTGTTGTGAGTCCCAACCGGCTTTTGCCATCTCGGTCATCGCGTTTGCGACTTCACTGGCTGAAAATTTAGTGTCCGCGCCTAATTGGATTGCGACCTGCCGCAACTGATCAAACTGCTGCTCGTTAGTCTGTGTGATTGCCTTGACATTGCTCATTTCGGCCTCAAAGTCGGTCGCAACCTTTAAGCCTACACCCAACGCGCCCGCAGCTCCCGCCGAAACTGGTGCCAACGCGCTCCCCACGCTACTAATACCTTGCCCAACGCTCTTGATCTTGTTGCCAAATTCGGCCATTGTCTTGTCGGCCTGGTTTTGCAAACTTTTTAGTTTTTGCTCAGTCTTATCAATCTCACTTTGCAAATCCTTAAAAGCACGCTCGCTGATTTCCCCATTTTCAAAGGCTTTCTGCACATCCTTTTGAGCTTGTTTGAGCTGTTTTAGTTCTGTTTCGGTTTGTTTGATCTCATTTTGCAGAGATTTGTAAGAGTTAGTGCTTTTCTGTTTGGACAGCTGCGCCTGTACCTGCTTTTCGGCTTCTTTGAGGTCTCCGAGCTTAATTTCGGTCGCCTCGATTTCGCGCTGCAAGGCGTCATATTGCTTTTGGCTGACCTCTCCGCGCTCAAACTGTGCCTGTACCTGCTTTTCAGCTTCCTGCAGCGACCTCAACTTGCTTTCGGTGTCTGCAATCGCTTTTGCTAGCGCCCTTTGTTTTTGCTCCATCAGCACAACATTCTGCGGATCCATCTTGAGCAGACGCTCCAGGTCTTTCAGCTGGCTTTGCGTGGAGGATATTTCCTTATTGATACCGGACAGTGCCTTGGATAATTGTGTGGTATCGCCGCCAATCTCAATTGTGATACCCTTAATTCTATCGGCCAATCTTGCCACCTCCCGCGAAAAAATCCTTTAGTGTGCCGGGCTTGCCCTTGATGGGGTATTTTTCGAGATCATTCATTTTCTCTATCATTAGGTCAAAAACCATGCCGATTGTGAAATCATCCAAATCCTCCCGGCTAAGCCCCAGCTCCGCACACCGCAGCATAAAGGTTGCGCCCGTTTCCTCGCGGGTCGTGGGCTTTATTTTTTTTTAGGCTTTGCAGTTGTCGCAGAGTTTAGCTGCCAAAGCTCCAAAATAGCGGGCAAAATCTCATAAATCGAAAAGGTTTCAAAACCGTCCAGCCACTCTTCCGGGCTGTTGGGGAGATTTGCGTCATACTGTTTCGCCATCACATAGGCCGCATTTTCAAAAATTTCCAGATCAAGCGCCGATAATTGGGCCTCTTTGATCTCATCGTCGGTCGCCTCATCCGGCAGCCTCATCGCCTTATTGTAGGCTCCCTGCAATTTGTTAAGGTCCTGGATCATGTCGCGCCCAATTTTGTGCCGGTAGATACGCGGGGTAAGGGCTGTTGCCCTAAACCCCACCTCTTTTCCGTCGATTTTTACCATTTTTTCCATTTTTGGCACCTCGCTTTATTCGCCGGGCGCGTCAGCAAGCCATACCTTAGTGTACCAACCCTGTCCCACCGTATCTGGGCTGTCTGCGCTGGTCATCGCCATGGTGCGGCCATCGGTCAGCGGGGACGCAGTGATGGTGCAGGTCTGTGTAGTCGGCTCTGTGGTATCCTCAGTAGTCTCAAGAGTGCGGGATGGTCTTGTCGCTGTGCAGTTATAGAGGACAAACTTTGTACCGCTCTGGTCGCCCGCCTCCTCAAATAACAGCGCAAACGGTTTCGGCTGCACGTTGGAATTTTCGGTCAGCACCTTGTCAGTCGTGCTCTGCGTATAGCCCAAAACGTCCATTAGGAAACTGTCTGGGAAAATTGCAACTTCTAACTCAGTTTCATAGCCGCTGTTGGAGACAGTTACATAATACTGCATGTTGTCCGCGTAAAATGGAGTGCTCTCACCACTGGCCTCGAGCGACAGGCTTACCGCGCCCGGGATTGCAACCGGGGTATCATAGGTTGGAGTGCCCTCATCGGTCAGCAAGGCATAATGCACGTTTTTCACACCAAATTTTACTTTGTCTGCTGTTCCTGGCATTTTTTACACCTCTATTTCGTAGATGATTTGATAGCATTGTTCACTATCAATGTAGTATTCGGATTTTTCCCAAAACAAAGAGGACAGGGCTTTTTCAACCTTGTCCTCTGTTTCGGGGTCTTTTAAGTTTGTGTATAGCTCAATTTGCAGATGATTGATCGGGTAATAGACCTCATTGTCCGCGCCAAAGTTGTTAGAGTACGCCACCAAGTAGCAGATGTACGGCAGATTTGGCGCTTTGTTTTTCGGCCATGCCCGATAAGTCACCGGCAGTCCAGTGCTTTCCAGCATTACCTTGATTTGCTCCAGCGTCACCATTTACATCCTCACCTTCACGCGGCCTAGCAACTGTTTTTCGGCCCTCTCTTCCGCAGGTCGGATGTGCGCTTTCCCCTCTACTCTGCCACCGTTAACCTTTGCGTGCCCGTATTCCAGCAAGTGCGCCAATTGCGGCTTTTTGTTGTTATAGACAGTCACACGGATATTTTCGGCAGCCTCATAGGAGGTCTTTTGCGTCCACCCTTTGGCATATTCGCCGGTGAGTTTCGGGGAGGTGCTGCGCAGTTCCCGCGCTGCCTCCTTGCCCACCGCCTTGCACTCGGCTTTTAGTGCCTCATTGACCTGCTGATTGTACTCTTTGAGCGCGTCTGCCACTGCCTGCCCCAGCTCATCGATTTTAATACGTTGGCTCGACATTTGTGACACCAGCCTTTTGCTCTAAGTATAACTCAATCTCATCGCTGTCCCGTCCAAAGAACGTCCGATAGACGCCGTACCGCACTGCCTGCCCGCAATCTTTGCGCAACTCTACGATCTTTTGACCATTGTAGTTTACACGCGGCATTGTCAACACAAGCTCAGGATTAAGCCCCGCCTGACCCGCCTGCGCCCACTCTGCGCGGGTCACAGACTGGATAGAGGCCCACACAGCCCGCTCGGTCTCCATCGGCACCAGCTGCCCGATCTCATCCTCGGTATAGGCTACCCCAATCAGGTAGACCAGATCATCCACTCTCGCCGCCTCCCCTCATTTTTGCACTAAAAATGCGGTTGTTGAGCGCCCAGCGCAGCATTCGCGGCATTTGAGCGCTCTCCTCCCGCCGCTTGCGGTAGAGATAAGAGGCGTACATCTCCACTAACATCCCGTCGTCGGGGGTATCGCTAAGGGTTACCCCCTCGGTCGAGATGTAGCTTTTGGCCGATGCAATTAGAGTGGATAGATAGGCGTCCAATGCCGGGCTGCTCACCTGCAGATCGGTCTTGAGGATCGCCAAAATTTCCGCATCGGTCATGCGCTCTCACTCCTTATGCGCTTGCTTTAGTGACATTGACGGTGTAGACTCTCACCGCATTGCCCTGCTTAACAGTAATGGTCAGCGGATGAGCGGCGTTATCAGCCTCCCAGGTTACAGTGCCGCCATTGCGGACGTTTGCGCCATTGTAGTTAATAGTAACCTGCGCGCCCGCCGCCGCTGCGGTTGCTTCTACCTTGTCGCTTGTCGTGCTCGCGGTTACAGTGTAGCTGTAAGTGGTTGCTTTAAAGGTTGGGGTGAGAGTCTCATTGCCGATAGACAGCGCGCTCAGCTGTGCGTCGTTGGCGGTGTCGGCTGCAAAGTCCATTGTTGTGGTAACGTTAACATTATTGATATTGATCGCCACAAACGCGCCCGGAATGACCGGCATACCGTCTGCGCGCTGTTTGCCCTTAAAGACAGTGTTGTCCTGAATAAACTGTACCTCTCGGCTGCTCTCAATGGTCATGCCGCTGCGCAGAGCCAGCAGGTACAGGTCGCCGTAACCGCCGATAATATCGCCATCCGGGATAAATTCGAGCACGTCCACATTTCCGGTAATGACAGGCAGGGTACCGTACAGGTTCGCCACTACGTCGCCGGTCGCGGTAAAGGTGATAAGTTTGGAGCGCAGTTTTGCGTAGGTCTTGGAGTTCATCGCCCAGAACATTTCGCCGCGGCTGTAGCGGGTGTAGGTGTTGCCGATTGCCTCCATCAGCTTCGCCCAAAATTCTGCGCCGGTAGAGGTGGTGCCGTCAATCTTGATGACGTTGGAGGTGCTCAGGTTCTCCCATGCCGGGGCGTTCGCCGGGTAATCAGACGGCTGCGAGCTCTGCGCCAGTCTGGTGACAATACCGAGCGGCATCTTGCTTGCAGCGCCCTTGCCATACAGGATCGCTTTGTCCATCGCAAGGCCAACCGCCTCAGACAGCATCTCGACAATCCAACCTGCCAGATTAACGTCGTTGTCCTCAAGGATGGAGTTGCACACCGGAACAAATCCCGCTACCTTGTAGCCGTCCAGGGTGATCTGATTAAACACAAAGCTCAGCTCATTGATCGCGCCGCACATCTCAGTCCATACTGCCTCCGGCACAGTGCCCGCAATGGTCTGTCTTGCCTCGCCGCGCACATTGCGCACTCTAACACGGTTAAGCAGTTTGGAGTAGCGGTACATATTTTCGGCAATCAGATCGAGCATGACAACCGGGATGGTCAGCTCTGCGCCACTGACGGCTCTCTGCTGGCCCTTCATGCTGCGCAGCTCTTTCAAAAATTCCTGCATGGTGTTGTCAGACAAAATCGCCTGTCTCTGCTCGCCGCTCAGTGCATCAAATACTCTCTGGCTTTTTGGCAGGGAGCGAATATTTACAATGTTCATCTTGTTTCTTTCCCTTCTTTCGTTGTGTCTGGATTCCGGGTTTGCAACCGGATTGTTGCCTCTGGTCGGGGCGTTTGCCTCGATTTCCTTAATCTGGCCCTCGATTTCGCCGATTTCCTGCTCGATCGCGTTTTTACGCTCATCGTGGGCCTGCTTTTCGGTTTCAAACCGTTCTACATTCTCGGCAACCACCTTTTCTTCTTCTTCGGTTGCCGCCTCGCTTACCGCCTGTTCAAGCTCCGCCTCGCGGGCTGCAAATTCTGCGTCCTTTTCGCGCAGGGATTCCAGCTCTTTATTGAGCCTGTCCATTTTGCTTCTCAGCATCAAGATTTTCAGCGCCATTATTTTTCACCTCGTAGTCTTTTGAGCATTTCTCCGCGCCATCTTACGCGTTTTGCTTCCTTTGCCTGTTCCAGTTTATGTTTCGCCTGTTCTAATTCTTCCTTCGCCCGTGCCTGGATAGAGGTCTGTGCATAGGCGGGGAAGGTACAGGGGCTTACCTCGTACAGCTCCACGTCGGTCAACCTTGTCCGATAGGTGCCATCCTCGTCCCAACTCTCCTCCATTGCCCGGATGTCAAAGCCAAAGCTGCACCCGCGCACATCGCCGCGCGCCACACGTGCATAGCCGTTTTTGGCATCCTGGTCTTCGTCGTTAATCTCCACCGGCCCATGCAGGCCGATTTCGTCCTCCGACAAGACCGCTGTCCGGTTTTCGGTGCTTCCCAGTACAATGTCTGTGTTGTGGTTCCACAGGACCTTAACGTCCTTGCCCTCCCGCAAGGTGCGGGAAAAAGCGCCTGGCGCGATGGTCTCTACCCACCCAGGATATACCTCATACTCTCGGTTAAACACCGAATAATACCCGTCCAGATACCGCTTTCCATTTTCCTCGCGGGTCTGAAAAGGTTCTGTTTTAATCACTCGTCGTTCCATTTAGGTTTCACCCCCTCCACTCTGCACTAATTTCTTTTGGTCTCCAATCCGATCAATCGGCAGATAATTTTCCAGGATTACCAGTTTGTCCAACCCCTCTAATGGCGGCAAACCAATCCAATCCCGCACCTCATTGCCGCTCATAATGCCACGAATAAACTGTTCGTCCGCAACCTCTGCCATATCTTTAAGGTCATAGTTGTAGAGGCTGCGCGCGTTAAATCGAAAATACCGGTCAGGGTCGTTAATCAGTTTTTTGGTCAATTCTTGCTCAATCATCCGCGCAATCGGCATGATGGTCGTGTTTACAAAGTTGTTCCACTCGTCTCGCTTAAAATCGCCAACCCCCAGCACAAAGGACGGCACGCCCAAAACGGACGCCACCGTTTGCTTATCCAACTTGACAAAGTCCGCCAAGGCAAGGTCAGACAAGGTGAGGGGCCGAATCTGCTCGACGCTAAACTGATCGGCCGGCAAAATCCACGGTTCTCCCGCCTGCGCAGTATTGATGTAGTTTTTGGCCAGCCGCTGCCGCCCCTGTGGGCTTGCAAATTCCTCTGTTAACGCATCTACTTTTACAATGATAGATGGCTTCCACTGAGATTGCATAAAACCCCGCTCGGTGGTGGATGCCTGCTTGAGGTTGTTGGCCACATCCGATAACGCCACCTGATAGCCGTCTCCCATCCAGGGGTAATAGCTGTTAGGGTTGAGCACAAAGTGCAATACCTCATCCGGCGCATACTCCCTACCCGCAATCACCGCCCGATAACTCCACCCATCCGGGATAAATGAGGTCATCGCCGGTGGAATCGGCTGCAGGTTGTCCAAATAGTCCCCTGCCCGCTGATACTCCGGATAGACAACCGCATTCCCGCGCCCGTCCAAAAACAAGGTCTTGACAATCCACTGAATAAACGCCGACCGGGTCATATCGCGGTTGGGGTCAATGTCAATTTTTCGGCTCATGTGATTTTTAATGCGCACGTCGCCGTTATCCTGATTTTCCATCAGGTGGATGGTCATGCTTCCGATTAATCGCGCGATGGTGTCCACCGCTGTACAGATTTCCGGGTTGTGTGCAAGGCTTGTATATCCTGCACATATTAGATTGTCCCAACTGCTGCTATTGCACAGCATCACGCCGCTGCTCCTCTTTTGCGTCGGCTCCGCCCTCGGTGCTTGTGCCGCTCTCCTTTTTTTAGCCATGATTATCACCCCACCATTGTTTGGCCTTGCTCTCCCGCTCACCGTCTGCCAACATCTGACAGCAGGCAAAGACAGAGGCGTCAAACAGGTCGATTCGCTTGACACCGCCGTCCCCGTCAATTTTTTCATACTGGATCATGTCGTCCACCTTCTCGATAGCCCGAACATTTTCCACGCAATACTCATACGCCTGCGAGTGAGCATAATAAAATTCTTTATTTTTCGTTTTGTACTCAATGCGCCTAAATCCCTCGGATTTGATGTAATAATACTGCGGCTGATCCACGATTCTGAAATTTGCGGCCCGCATTTTTTGAAAAAATTCGCGCCCAAACTTTTTGTCAAATCCAACCGTTTTAATCTTAAAGCCCATTTTGCGCATCTCAATAAACCAGTTGACAATATCGTCTGGGAGCACTGTCTCGGTGTTGCTCATCGTCAGCCACCCTTTTTCGGCCCACCAAAACAGCGGGATGCCATCCTCCTCGGCTTTGAGGTGAGCCGCCACGACAGGGAAAAAGGCGTGTGTGATACAGATGTCCACGCCTCTGTAATTTGCATACAGCGCTCCCGCCGTCAGGTCATGCAGCTTGGATAGGTCCGCGCCGCCGTACCAGTGTACCGGCAGTTTTGCGAGCTCCTCCAACGTCCAGTGATAGCAGGCGTCCGACCTTACAAACTCCTTGATGTCAAAGTAGGCAGACATCGCGCTTGTAAAGACGTTAAGTGTCTTGTTTAAAAACTCGCTGCGCAGCTGCGGCTCGTTGCGGGCCTGCGCCGCGTCGTCCATCAGCTCCTCCAGCGTCACCGTCACGCCGATGGATGGAGTGCACATCTGCAGCACTTCCGGATCGTCAAACTCGGTCACTTCACCCGCTGCGTTAAGGATATGCCCCTCGCTGTCCTGGTCTGCCTCGCAGATAAATGCAAAATAGCTATCATACGCATTATCCTTGATGGTGCCGTCCAGCACCCCTTCCAGTGTCTTGATACGATTAGCCAAAAATCCGTCCGGGATGTCCCCCGCCGTCGAAATACCAATCAACAGCTTATTGCGGTACGCTTTCATTGCGTTTTTCATCAGGGTATATTTCTTTGCGCCCGCCCGTTTCCAACTATGGAGTTCGTCCAGAATCAAAAAGTTGCAGTTAAGGGAATCCAGTTTGTCTTCTTGGTTTGCAATCGCATAAATCTCCGCTGTGCCGTCTCCAAAGTCAATCACAATGCTGTGTTCCTGGTTATTGTCACGCACTCTCAACTTTTTCACATCGGGTCTTAACATTTCCACGTTGTCACGGATAAATCCAAACGATTCCATCGTCTGCTTGACCGAGTTTGCCACAATATAGGTTTTTGCGCCGCTTGCGCGGTCTAAAATACTTTTCGCTTCCCCCAGGGCCGCGCTAAAGGATGTCTTGCCCTGTTTTCGTGGCAAAAAAATAAGCGCCTCGGTAAAGCGCCTGATTGTTGTCCCCTTTTTAAAAAATCCGAACAGGTTCACAATTATAAATTTTTGCCAATCAGTTAGGAGCATCGGGCGGCCTTTGAAGCTCACACCGTTTTTATCCTCGCCCTGTACATGATGGACAGTGCCCTCGATAATGCCAATCACAAAATCAAATTGGACTTGCTTAAAATCAAGATCGTCCCGCTCCAAATCATCTAAAAACCGTTTGCAGGCCAACCGGCGCGCCCTGTTTGCCAAAACCTCACCGCTCACAATGCCCTCAGCGTACTTTTTTGCGATTGCAAAGTTTGGGGATGTAATGTGATCCAACGTCAACTTGCATCATCCTGTCTGTTTTCATCCAGCAGCTTTGCAAAGACCGACTTTTCCTTTTTATCCGGGATTGTCTCGGTTTCATAGGCTTTCGCATTAAGTCTCAGCCGGTCAGAGTAGCTTCCGATGTCTTTTCGCAGATTTTCCAGGCACACCAATACCGGATTTTTCTTTCCACCGCTGCGCTCTGTCTCCACACTCGCGTTAAACCCTTCGGCTTCAAACTGCGCACTCATACACTGATACTGATAGAGCATATCCACATAAACGTCAATGATCTGCTCGTACTGCTCCCGGTAGGTCCCCAACTCCTGCATATGGTTGACCGTCTCAGTCTTGATTTTTGAGCGGCTTTTTGCCTTTGCCACCTCAATACCTCCCTCTTAACCCCCTTGTCCCTTTTTCCGGGTGCATCTTGTTGTGACATTTTTCGCATAAACTTACCAGATTATCATCATTGTAGGCAAGTTCTGGATGATCCTCCACATGCTGGATATGGTGTACCGTCGTGGCCTGCGTCATTCTTCCGTATTTGCGGCACTCCTGGCACAGATACCCGTCCCGCCGCAAAATCTGCGCGCGCTTGTGCTTCCACCGTCGGCTTTTATAGTCCCAGCTCATTTTTACCACTCCCAAAATTCATGGCAAGACAAAAGGCAGCGTTTTCGCGCTGCCCTTGTCGAGAAAGATAAAGTTTCAGAAAGGAGGTCTTTGCATGAACAACCATGATGTCAAAACCCAAAGGAGCAATCTGTTTTTGTTTCTTGCTCTATTATAATCATATCACAGGACTATAGGCGCTTTTAAGCGCTTTATATTTGTAAAATGTCCAGCGCCCGCCCGTGCATCTTGATTACCCAGCTGTAATCATAGCCCATAATCAAGGCAATTTCCTCCCAGCGCTTGCCCGCTATGTAGCGTAAATTTAAGAGCCGCTTGTAATTTCCGTTTGGCACCCTCTCCACCGCCCGTGCAATCTCCTGCCGTAAATCTGCCAGAGTGTCTATTTTCTGGTCGATCTGCCGCTCTAAATCCACAATTTTAGCAATCGCGGCCTGCCTGCTGTCCCCGCCCCCTCCCCTCGGCATCCCCGATAGGTTTGGTGTTACCCGCATTACAAGGTCTTTGAGCTGGCTTTGCTCCAATAACAATTGGTCAATATCTTTGTTGATCTCCTGATACCGCGCAAGCCAGCGTTTTTTGTCCTGGTTTGTCAAATTTCTGCCCTCCCTACTCATCAGAGTATTTTCTCACTAATTATTCTTTCGGCAATCTCTCGCGGTATATCTCCTTTGTCGGCCATGTAAGCAAGATTTTCCCGCGCGATTTCTTTTTCTCTCTCGGTTTCTTGCGCTTCTCTTGCTGCTTCCACAAATCTTCTAAAAGCTGGCACCATATTAGCGCATATTGTTTTTGCCGCCCTTATAATTTCATCTTTAAGCCACTCCCAACTGAGTTTTGCCCTGTTTAGGGCCTGCGTTGTTTTCAGCCCTTGCTCGATCTCTACAAACATATTTTCATAGCTGCCGTATTGCACCACGTTCCCCGCGATTCTTTCCGCTTCGTTTCGCTGTATCTCATAGCTCATTACCAACTTTAAAAACCGTTTGCGCGTCATTGTTTCCCCTCCTATCTCGCCGTCTGGCACGTCTTCCCGCACGCCGGGCAATCGGCCCATACAAAATAATTGCCGTAGCAGTTCGGCGCGTTTCGCCTTTTTAATATAATTTGTATTGACATTTTGCTCATTTTTCTTACCACCCCGCTTCTCTTAGTTCTATTTCTTCTCCACATTCCGGGCACTCCACCCAATCTTTTCCACCCAAATCATCCTTGTAACTGTCAATTTCGCACGCCGCGAACACACAACGGCAGCGCGGACAGGTGTAGACCTGATAGGTTTTGCCGTGTTCGATTATTTCCATAGTTAGTCCTCCTTCGGTTTAAAGCAGCTGCAAAAACTCAATTCGTTTACCTCTCCCCAAAGCCCGCCAAGACTGTATTTGCATCTTTTGCTTATCGGCAAATACCATAAGCAATCTCTGCACATCCCAACCGGCGGGGCTGGTCGGGTGTTCCAATATTCTATCGCTTTTTGTTGTGTACTATGAGCACATCCATAAGCCCCACAATATGTTTTTTTACAAGTTACGGTGTAAATCGGTTTGCCACCAGTATGGAGTTCCTGTATTTCTGATTCCCCTCCGCACCTCCAACACGGCAGCACAATTTCCTTCTCTGTGCATTGTTTTTGCGCCTCCCGACTTCCTAGTAGTGCGCGGCGAATCAGTTCTTTGTCGGTCATTGTTTATCATCCTCTACCTTAAAATTTTTTAATGGGCACCATTTTGGAGAAGTCTTTATCATTGGTGTAATTTCTCCCGGGGCGGTAAAAGAAACAAAACCTGGTTCCTTTGGGCTTTTAGGAAACATCTTCACGAATATCTTTTCTGCTCTTGGGTGTTCGCAATAACAACTTGATCTAGCACCTTTCAAGTGTCGATTGTTTCCGGTTATTTTGGCGCTACCCCTGATTTTTAAATATGGGCAATTACTGCACTTCATCATTCATCCTCCACCGGCATATTCCAACAGTCTACGCAGCTTTCTTTAAGTGGGTCACAATCATACTGGCGATACCCCAAATCAATGCAACAGATCGTAGGTGTTCCATCTGTCTCCATCATCGCGTGCGGATATTTCTCTTTGAAATCCTCTAGTCTGGTTCGCTGAGGGTGTCCCTCGGCCCACCTTTCCACATCATTCTCTAGTTCTCCAATGGCATCCAAGTCCATATCAAACTCCAAACATCCTTTGCCATTCCTCGGACATCCTTCGCAATTTTCGTAGGATTTGCACATCCTCATATATTTTTTGCAAAATTCTTTAAACTCCATGCCCTATCCCTCACTTTCAAACTAAAACAGTCGCATATTTAACGGCTCGTCCAACATCTTCCAGCGGAACACCTCGCCAGGAACAATAAAATCCTTGTGCAAAAGTGCAATTGCCTCTGTAATGCTCAACCTCAATTCCCCATCGTTCTTTGATGATTTTGTCCGCCTTTGCTTTAAATTCCACCATCGGCGGTATGTCTGCGGGGGTTGTATCGGTCGCCCAAATTTCTGCATGGACGATACGATCTAACGGCCAACCTAATTGCTCAATTGCACCAAGGCAGGCAAGAGAATCCTTGCCGTAGGATAGGCTAAGTATGTGCTGCATTATTTATCACTCCTTCGCTGGCTGTTTGAGCCATCCCATAACATAAAACAACTTTGCTCTAAACGCACATGGAGATGATATATCGGTGTATCTGCTGGCAAAAGAGCACAAAAAATCGTAAAGCTCCTCATCCGTCATGCTGCGGATTTTATCGGCGTTGGTCTGCGTTTTTTGCTCTTTCATCAGGTGATTCCTGTCTGCTTCCACCAGCTCTTTCAGGCGGTCAAGGTCGTATTCATCACCGAGGATATTTTCTATTGATGCGAGGCGGGATGCCATGTCTTTCACGCAATCCACAAACTCATCCACTGTATCCTCCCTTACCGGTGGGAAATCTTTATGTAGCCAAAACTCTCCATCAAAAACAGTCAGCCGTTTCATTCTTTTTCCTCCTCCAATTCGTCCAGTTTACCTGATAGCACCAATGCGACAGCTTCGCAAAGTATCCCCATTTTGACGCGTTCTAAGCTGTCCCAACTTAAATCTTTACCGCCACGCTGGCCGGCAGTCTTTTGGGTTGTCATCTTAATCCAGTCTTGCACAAGTTCCTTTAACAACGGAATGTTGGCTTTCTTCCCTTTGTTTTGCAACGCGGCCCACATCGAAAAATCTTCCAGAGGCTTTGGATCCATTCTTGCCATGTTTAATCCTCCTCGTGCCAATTCTGTAACGCCACTTTGTACTCATCCCTCTTCCTCTCTGCCTTTTCTGCTCTGGCTTCTTCAGATTCTGCGCGGGCCTTTCAACAGGCGATCCCTTTTGTAACACTTTACAAATGATGTCAGGACTTTTTCTGTCTCATCGCATCGGTTCTTAAACTCGCAATCACAGCATCTCATGTTCGTTTTTCCCTCCCATCCCCTCATACGCGATCCACTCCCCAACCTCCTGATATGCGTTGCCGTCCCAGTAGGTTTCCCGCAGATGGTATCCCAGCATATCCGCCGCTGCAAATTCTTTAAGCCTGCGCTCGGCCTCCTGCAGTGGCACTCCTTTGATGTCTGCCACCGTCGCTACCAGCTGCTCCCAGCTTTGCTTTGGGTTATCCCGGATAATGAGCGAGATCAGCGCCCGGGTCGAACCGACAAAACTCATATCCCAGTAACCTTTATCGGTTTTGCCCTGATTGACCGCCTCGCGGCTGTTGTGGATGTTTTCACGGCGGAAATTGAGCGGATTTCCGTCCAGATGGACTATATGCTTTGCGTGTATCTTGTAGAGCCACCAGCCGAAAAATACCACGCCTCCATTTTCCCGGACGGCCCTCACCTCTCCGGTGGTATCGCTGATAATGATCTTGGACAGGCCGTCCAGCTTGCTCACATCCTCCTCGGATATTTGCAGCCGACTGATCGCCCCGCCGTCCATCGGATTGACCACATAGATTGCCCGGTACATCCTCCCGCCGCTCCCGCTCCACGCCTGACGGCTGATCGGATTGAGCAGGTTGTATACCAGCTTGCCCGACCCGCTCTCTATAACTGAGCCATAGAGTGCCTTTGCTGTCTTTTTTCGCATGTCGTTGCCTCCATTTCTACCTCGCGCAGACAGTCCATCATCAGGACCATCTTCGCGTCCTCATTGTCGATATACTCCCGGTACTGCGGCAGGCTGGCTCTTGTACCGTGTATGTCCAGCAACCGCCGCGCCACCGAACCGCCCGGCATTATTTTTACAAACGGATACCGTTTTTCTTTAGGCGTTTCGCTGATAATTCGTGGAATACATCCCATTCAGATATTCCTATCCTGGTTTCCCCAGCATCTCTATTATGTGGCCTAACGATTGTTCTTTTTTGTTCTTTTCTCCATTCCTCCGAATAATCACAAAACTCTTTCAATTTTTCAAAATATGTTTTGTTTTGTTCCCAAGGAGCCTTTTTACTATCAAAAATATCAAGGGCTTCTCGTAAGATGTTAAAAGGGTCTTTCATTCCTCCGCCTCCTTATCTTGACATTGACAAGCCGCTCCACAATCCCGACAAGCATATCCACTAGCGCGCGGTAATCGCCTGATTCATCCGCCATCATCCGATTGGCGCGGCTCACATCCTCCTCGACCTTTCGCATATTGTCCTGATAGGTCTGATAGATGCGCAAGCGGTCGTTTTCTTCACGCCTTGATTGATCGAATAGCTTCTCCGCGACGTCTTTCTGCTCCCTGGCCTGCTGTGCTGTAAGCAGTCCATCCCGATAAGCGCGCAGGATGGAGACAAGTATCAAATAGGCAAGCTGCTCCGATTGATAGCCAAAATTCGGTGTCATCATGCCATTTTTTGCGTGTTCTGTCAGCTCCGAAAAGGTCAAATTTGTCACTTCCTATAGCTTTAAATCAACTTACCATCTTACTTACTATACCGTTTTGCCTATTAATATCTATAACGTAAAAATATTTTTTATTTATGCGTTATTCTTCCTATATAGGATATTTTGGTAAGGTCGGTAAGGTTTACCTATATAATGGCGTAATCAAGCCAAAAATCGACCTTACCAAGTTCCTTACCAACCGCTTACCAACTAACACAATTGAATTAAAATGGCAAATCGTCTCCAACAGAATTTGTATCAGAAACCTTTCTCCATCCCTTTTGCACACCCCAATGTTGTGTCCAAGCATTTCCGCACCGTTTCCATCCCGGCATGTTTTGCAGGATTGCGGCAATTTCGGTCGAATCCTTACGTGTCGGTTTGAAATCCTCTCCCAGCGCCCGGCTCCAAAGCTCGATGATACAGACCGTATCGCCCGGCTGCTTGTCATTGAGGTATTTTGCGATCATGCCGACGCGGTAATCATCTTCCAGAGCGTCCTCCTGTCTCCACCGCGCATCATCTATCAGGGATTTATCCAAAAACGGCGGCATCTCCCCGCGCTGATAGAGGGCGTAAGCCTCTGCCCAACACTGTGCAATGTCCGCCCGCAGCTCGTCCGCGCGGTTAAACAGCTCCCGCCCGTCGCTTTGGCAGATCACCGGATAATAGCGCCGGTTTCCGGTTTTGTCGGTCAAAAATTGCGCATTGTTGGTGGTGCCGACAAAGATGCATTGGCGCGGCAGTTCGGTTACACGACGATCAAATGGCCGCCGGTAGGCGTCTACCTGTCGGCTAAAGTAGCTCTTGGCCGCCTCCACCTCTTTCGACCGCTTGAGCGCCAAAAGCTCGCTGACCTCGCAAATCCACGCGCCTTCTACCGCCTCCGAGCCGCGCTGCCCATCGATCTCGTTGACCTCCCTAAAAAATTTGTCGTCCATCGCCAGCATCCGCACAAAGGTTGACTTGCCTTCGCCCTGCTTTTGTCCGATCAGCACCGCCATGTCCTCAAACTTGCACCCCGGTTCAAATACGCGGTGGATGCCGCCCGCGAAGATCAGTCGCGACACCTCCTCGCTGTATGGGCAGTCGTCCGCGTGCAGCCACTTAATCAGCATCCGTTTCAGGCGCGGCCTGCCGTCCCATGCAAGAGCTTTTATCCGGTCGCGTATCGGATGATACCGGTGCGACTGCCAGACCGTTTCCAGCGCGTCCAGCAGCTTTGGAGGGCTGTATATCCGGTACTTGCGCTCGATGTATCCGCGCAGCCAGCTGTCGTCCGCGTCGGTCCAGCGCTGCATTTCGCCGTTGACCTCCCGCTCTGGCGTTATGGATAGCTCGTTGAGCCAGAATTTGTTTTTCAGCTCCGGGTCGTTGTTGAGGATGGCGGCAAAGTTGTCGATCGTCGCCGCCGGTACGCCCTTGTCAGTGTATTTGAGCAAAATCGGGCTGTCCAGCTGCGCGTTTGCCGCCACGTTATTGGCGTCTATCTGCCGCTGTTCGCGCTCAAACACCTTGCGCAGCCGTTCAAACTCGGTCTTTCGGCCCACTTCCTTTGCTCGCCGCTGCAGGTCCTGCAAAGCCCGCTCGCGGTCGATGGGATCGGCAACCTCCAACAGGCTGTAAAACACATCGTCATCCAAAATGGTTGTGGTCGTCAGCCCATCGATGCTCTCTCGATTTAGCTCCATCTGTCCTCACCTCCCATCCTTGCAATTTCATCATCCAGCCGGTCGATTTTGGCCAAAACCTGCGCCGCCAGCTGCGCCCGCTCATGGGTTGTAATGTTGGCATCTTTGCAGGAAAGCCACAGAGCGCGTCTGTAAGCGATTTTGTCAAGCAGGGTGTCTCTTTGTTCTTTTTTCCTTAAAACCTCTCTGCCGTGGTCCTGGCGGCGCTGACGCATATTTCTAAGGGATTGCTTTTCTTCCAGCCCCAGGCAAAAGTCTGTATTGAGCCTTTTGAGGGCCTCTGCAAAGCCACACCGCTCCATCTTAGCCACAAAATCAATCACGTCCCCGCCCTCTCCGCAGCCAAAGCAATACCAGCTGTCGGTAGCCGGATAGATTTTAAGACTTGCGTCCCGGTCACCGCTATGGAAGGGACAGTGCAAAAACCCCGCCCTGTTCGGCGTCAGATTGTAGCGTGCCAAAACGTCGGTGAGCCTGACAAGCTTCTTAACCCGCCGCGCCGCCTGTTCCATCATGCTCCAACACCTCCTTGGCTTCATAGTAGAGGATTTTGTAGATTAATTCGCCGCACGTTTCCGGCCGGCAGAAGAAAAACCGCACATCATACCGCACCGACCAAGCCAAAATGGACGCAATCAGCGCCTTGGAATTTAACCGGCTGCGATACCGCCCCGCAAACAAATCCTCCCAGGTTGCCCGCTCTACGATCAGATAAATCCGCGTCCCGCTTGTCTTTGCCCGCTCAAACTCCCGCATAAACCGCGCCCGCTCCCGGCCAAAGCACTGGCACAGCTCGTCAATGCTCATTTTGCGTTCAATCGCAACTGGGATTCGGCACTTTTGTTCCAAAGCTGTCAGTTCCGCCGAATAATCGCCCGCGTCTAGCTTTTCCCGCCGCCAGCGGGGGAAGTGGGCCGCCCGACGTTTAAATCCGGGCGTGTCCACATGCTCCCTTGTATCAATCAGGACGGTTAAGCTTTCCAGCGCGTCCTGCACTTCAAAATGCGTCATGCTGCCACCTTAGAACGGAAGCTTGTCCTCATTTTCATCCCCTGCCGATACGTCTGGCACAAATGGTTTCTGATCTTCCGGCAGTGGCTTGTCCTTGGGGAGCGTCACATCCCCTTCGCGCACTTTAGCGATGTCCGCAAACTTAAAGGGGCGCGCTGCCCATCCGGTCTTGCCGTCAAAGGCCCATTCCTCCCAACGAGTCAGCATGCCGACCACCTTTCCGGCAAGCCCTGCCTCGTTCCAGTCCCAGTGATAGCCGGGATTGCTGTCCTCAATTGCGATCATCGCCGCCTTAAAGATGCGCTTTGTCAATTCGTCCCGCTCGCTGCCATCGTCCTGCGGCACAGTCAGGCGCAGTACGCCTTTCCAACGCTTGTTCTCCTGTTGCTGGTTGTCCAGGTCTTTCTGGTAATACCCAGCCCAATCGCCTGCGCAGATGTCAAAAGCAATCTCAAATTTCTGGTACTCTTCTCCGCTCTTGGTCTTGTATGTAGTGACCTTCGCTTTTTTGATCTTGACCTCATAAGCGCCGTGCGGCAGCTTTTCAAAATCGGTGTAAGCCTGTACGTTCTCATATCCGCTAAATGGTTTCATCTTGTTTTTCCTCCTATAAGCTCCAATATTCTCTAATTGTCGTGTCAACCAGTTTCAGATCGTTGTCAATCCGGTCAGTCTCAAACATCCCCAGCGGGCTTTTGACGGTGTCCGCACCATTGTTGTGCGTCTCGAAAAAATACTGCCCGTTTTCCGTCCGCGCCATGAGCACAACCGAAAAAAGTCCCTCCACCGTCAGCAGATTGTCCAGCATTTTCCCGACCGTCTTGGCCTTGACTTTGCCCTGCTCATCCTCCTGCGTGTGGTGCAAAAAGTACACAAGGCAGTCATCTGGCGTTTTCTGGATGATAAATTGCAGCAGGTCGTAAAAATGCTTTGCCATGTCGGTAAATTTGCCGTATCCGGTTTCTTTGGCTTTGTTAAACGCCTCAAACACTAATAGGTATTGGCTATCGTCGATGATGTAGGTCTTTAAGGTTGGCTTTGACAACGCCTTTAGAATGGTGCTGTACCCAGCCCGATTTACCTTTTTCAGCGGCGTCCGAAATGGGAGAGGCTTGCTTGCAACGTTAAAAATCCCGACCTCGTCCGGGGCAAAGTTGCGCATAGAGGTCGATTTCCCGCTTCCGCTTTCGCCCAAAATTAAAATTGGCAGTCCCATTACTCTCCCCCCTCCTCAAATCTTAGCGGACACCGCCCGTCAATCGCCAAATCTGCAAAGGGTAGCACCTGCTCAGTCAGCAAGCAATATTCCCTCGTCCGGTCGCGCGGGTCTGTCTGGCACATCCGGCAATACCGGCACACAACCCCGTTTTTTGCTCCCAGCTCCGGAAACCAAAATTCCAGCGGCCCCAGTGTTGCCTTCCTATATTTGTCAATTGTCATTTGATCTGCGCCTCCACATAGTCAGTAAAACCATCCTCCCATTCGCAAAACTCTACACGGTCTTTAATAATCGGGTCGATTTTCATTGACTTTGATAGGGTTTCCCAGTACATCTTTTTAACGGCCCTGAGTTTTTCGTATTTTGTCAATCCTGCCCACCACCAGCCGATATAATAATCTGCAGGGTGGCTCTCAATGTAGTCCTCCACAAAGTTTGCCCCCTGCTCCCGCAAATATTGCACCCGGCACTCCGGGCAGACCCAATCGCTCGTACCGGAGTAATAGGTCAAATCTCCTTGCGGCCACATCTCGAGGCAGACCGTGCACCGCTGCATTTTGACATCCTGACACTGTGGGTCGTATTTTTCGGCCCCTACAATCATGCCGTTTTCAATCTGTGTCATGTTGACTGCTCCTTTCCAATTCTAAAATCTTCTTAATTACCCGCAGAAAATATTTCGGCTTTATCGGTTGCTGGCAGATCGAGACGCTAAATAATCTCTCCAGCTCCGCCGTCGGCGCGTCCCAGGCTCTCTTAATCCCGGCGCGCACCCGATGCGTCACCGTTGTATAGCATCTCCCGATCCGCTCCCCAACCAGCTGATAATCGTGCTCGATTGGCCGCTCAAGTTCGGGGTCAATCTCTAATAGCAATGCAATTGTCTCGCGCGCCAGCTTGTCCCGCATGCCTAGCCGGTCCAGCAGGTCATAGAGGCGCTGCCTCTCCTCCATCGCGCCACCTCCTAATAGCGTTTGCGCCCTTGCTTAAGCTCCTGGCACCGCTTGTGCTCATGTCGCACCCGAAATCGCCTGCCGGTCTCTCGACACTCAATCCTGTATATCCGTGCAAGCCGCTCGTCCTCCGCGTCATATGCTAGCCTGACAATGCAGTTAACGCACCCGTCGCTCTCTTTGTCCTCGCACCGCTCGCAGACTGCCCGCGCCACCTTTAACGCGCCGCCCATCAGCTTGCCACCTCGTCGATCACGCGCATCACGCCAGCTAGCTCTGACAAGATACTGTACTTGCGGCGGAAAGCCATCAGCTCGGCCAGTGCCGTACGCAAAAGCTCCTGCATCTGCTCCTCACTGTTGGTCACGACCTCTATTGGCTTGTACTCCCGCTGGACGCTGACAAAAGCCCTTGTCTCTACAGGCTCCCGGTTTGGTTTCTCCTGTACTGTCACGATGGAGCGCACAATCATCTGCGCCTGCGTCTGCCGGTATTTTTCTGCCGCCACTACATCGTCCCATTCAAAGCATGGATGCAGCGGGGCGGCACTATCGCGGCTCTCGTCCACGATGTCCACAGGGTTGAGCGCCCCCTTTTCGCGATAAATACGTTGCAGTTCTTCGCCCGCCACCTGTGCGTCAACCGGTATCAGACCGGGCAATTTCCATTTGTATATCATTTGACAACCTCCTTTTGGCGTTTTCTCCACGCCTGCCACACCTGACCAAGCCTAGAAATTCCTTGCCCTGCCTCGCCTCGCCATGCCTGCCTAAACTTGCCATGCCGACCTTGCCGGTCCTCGCCCAGACACACCTTGCCTGCCTTGCCTCGCCCTGCCAGGCCAGGCCAGGCCACGCCCTGCCTTGCCCCGCCTTGCCTGCCTAGAGATACCAAACCACGGCTAAACGTTCCGCAACATACCCCGCCTGCCGGGCCGTTACTCGACGTGGAACATCCCAAACGCGCCGCCCTTTTCCGCGCGCCACTCGCCTACACCGCAGGCAAAGCCGCCAAGGTTAAACAGGTTGACAAGCTGCTCCAAACTGATCGACGACGCATTGTATTTGACCGGGATAACCGCATACCAGCTTTTAAATTCGCCGCGATAACGGATGTCCGCCGTTCCCATGCCGACCCGGACCATGTCCTCCCTCATCTCCGGGATACCGTGAATCTCCACAAATTCGCCGTCGATATGAAACGCTGCGTTCATTGAAACCTTGTCTTTTGTAATGCCAGACCGATATCCAGCAGACACCGCAGCTGCCTTAAAGGCGGTTGACGGGAAGCCGAACCGCGCGCCGCTCTGGATCGCCCTTGCAAAGCCCTCCTCGGTCTTTTCTTCCGGTTCTCCGTCCAACCAATAGAGACTGTCGATAAAATCCCGGACAGGGTCCTTTGCATCATGGCCTTTGGTTTTTGCCTTTTTCATCTGCTTGTCCAGGATTTCCTTCTTTGCTTTCTCGCTCCACTTATGTACGATGAGTGCGGAATCCCCCACAACTTTGATGATTGCCTGCTGAATATTGATTGCAGGGATGCTAACTGTTTCTTCCTTTTTTACTGGCATTTTCTTTCTCTCCAATCCTCATTTTTTTCTTGTAGCCGCCAGACCGACGCTTTGATTTTCCTCCGCTCCCTTGCCTCCATCCGGTAAGCAATCCACTCCACCAGCAGCCCCAGCGCGCCAAACAGCAACAAGCCGCCACACAAAAATGCGCTGCCCATAATAAGCACGATCATTTAATGCCCTCCTTTATGTCAATCCCTGTAATGTCAAAAAATATTTCGGGGTCAAAATTTGGGATTTCTTGAATGATCTTCTTATTTTCTTCAGTTAATTTGCTCCACCAAATTATGCAGGCATCCTTGTAGCTTCTACATTTCAATTTTTCGTTTTTTTTGTCCCAATATGTTAGTTCAAGAGGTTCCGAAATCAAAGCATCATAATATTTGCTACGTCTAAACTCTTGTAAGCTCATCCCGCTAGGTTTATTAAAAATCCTAATGTTTTTGTCCTCTTGATTGCAAAAGACGCCATTGGAGTAATTGCACGAGTTCCAGTAGCCGCTGTTCCATGAGCCGCTATTACATGAGCCGCTATTCCATGAGCCGCTATTACATGAGCCGCTATTCCGGCCACCGCTATTACATGAGCCGCTATTACATGAGCCGCTATTCCGGCCACCGCTATTACATGAGCCGCTATTACATGAGCCGCTATTCCATGAGCCGCTGTTCCGGCCACCGCTGTTAAATAGACCTGTATTACCATTGATTTGTCCGATCAATGTTTTTAGCTCATCTCCAATAATTTCGCGGACAAGCTTGATTTTATTGCTGCCACACTTTTCCCCGTCAGTAACTTCTGCCCCTAGTACCTCGATTTCGCAAAATCTGTTATGCTTAGCAGGATCACAGCTATAATAACTGTGTACCCGTTCGATACTGTTACAATAGTGAAATACTGTATTGCTGCACAGTTTGATCTCATTATCTTTCGCTCCTGTGTCGTAGGTTTTCCCAACCTCAAACTGCATCCCCCGGCAGAACAAGTTTTCGTCGAATCCTTTAATCTTCATCGTTTCCCCTCCCTAGGAAAATACTTACAAATATCCAGCGGCGATATGTTCAACAGATCGCACACTGCGTAGACCTCACACATCTTCCATTCGCCCGGATTCCGAAACCGGTTCCCGACCGTCCCGCCGCTCACATCCAGCAACTTCGCCAGCTTTTGTTTGGTTATCCCAAACTCTTTGAGCCGGCCTTCCAGTTTGTTTGTCATTTCGCCCACTCCTCTCCCGCCTTACCCGACAAAAACAGGTCAACAAAATACACCTGCCCCTTGCCGGTCACTTTAGGCGTCTTGCTAATGTGCGTGTGTCCGTCCGCATGGACGATGGTTGTTTCCTTGATCTCAAATAGCCCCATCTCCATCGCACGCTGGGTCGGCATATTGTAGTCGCTGCCATTTCTACGGATTAAATACCCGTTCTGTCGCATCCAATCAAACAACCGGATAGGCCCGATTTTGATGCCGTTTTGCTTGAGGATTTTCGCCAGCTCCCCGATTAAGATTGAGCTCTTGGAGGTCTCCACCGCACCGGCAAACAACACCCTCGGCCTGTCCTCTTCGATCTGTGTTTCCAACCGCTTGATTCTCTTATCCGCAATTTGCAGCGCCCTTGCCATGACCTTCTCCGGGCTGTTCCAATCCTTTTCCAGCTGGATAAAATATTGCCGCGCTTGTTTTCCGCGCTCGTTGCGTTGCAGCATACAGATTTCTTTCGCCATCTCAATGGTAAGCTGATAATCAGTTGTGTCTTGGTGGTTTTGGGGGTGTACAAAAGTGTACGGGGTATAATCGCTGCCCTCATTAAATCCATATTCTGCCATTCGCGGAAACCATAGCCTAAATGGAGTTTCCACACTCAAAAACTCGTGTAAGTCCCTTGCTAAAACCGTTGGCCGGTCGTTATCATAATTGACCTTGATGATTTCATTCATCTATACTGTCCTCCTCTCTCACTATTTTGTTTTGTTCTCTGCCTCAAACTCCTTTACCGCTTCTTCTGTGATGCGGTATTCTTTACCGATCTTGATGGCAGTAATCTTTTTGCTTCTAATCCAAAACCATACAGTCCTCAGTGGAACCTGATAGTAATCGGATAATTCAGCGCAAGTGTACAACTTGCCCATAAAATCCTCCTTTCTTTGTTTAATTAAATACTTGTAATCGCTTTCACTTAGTTATATAATTAATTTGCCACAAGTAATTTTATAACTAAGTCAATGCTTTTGCTTACACTGATGTAAGTCATATCTTTATTATACTTACATTTTGTTAATTGTCAATAGCTTTACTTGATTTCGTGCAAGTTTAGTAAGGATGTACATTTATGTATAGTGTTTTTGTGAAACTTATGGAAGAAAAGGGGCTGACGCCCTATCGTGTCGCCAAAGAGACCGGTATTACACAAGCGACATTGAGTAGATGGAAAACCGGAAAGGTTAATCCCTCTCTTGAAACGCTGCAAGTACTTGCAGATTACTTTCATGTTTCGATTGATTATCTAACAGGGAAAACGTCTGCAGAAAAAGAAAAAGCCCCTGAAACGCAAAAAGCGCCCGCCCTCAACAAGAGGAACGAGCGCGATATAAAGAAGAAATTGTTCTATTTGATTAGTCCGATAGGGAAACTATACTAAAATAGTCGCTCTATT
>ERZ1643251.1126-NODE-1126-length-31990-cov-29.399436_pt1 | contig 31990 bp, 38 predicted proteins | sample MGYA00579261_ERZ1643251 | MGnify/ENA primary metagenome ERZ1643251 (study PRJEB29033, sample SAMEA4952267) | chicken gut metagenome | biome: Broiler Chicken; feature: Gastrointestinal Tract; material: Caecum | place: Ireland | collected 2018 | study: Broiler... | reverse complement strand
ATATTAACTTATATTGCAACTGCTATTTTCAAGATCGCATTCTTAAATTATCCAAAAGAAAAAAGAACTAATTATCAAGTTCTTCGTCATCGACAATTGTTAATTCAGAGTAATCATCATCTATAATATCTGCTTCTTGGGCATCATCGTAACTATCATCGTCATAATCATCTTCTTCACTTAAATCTTCATCATCCAAGTTTTCATCTTCATTCTCTTCGGATTCTTCATAAATATCATCTATATCTATTTTGACAGAATGATTAGCACGCAAATCCCAATTACCATCATTAAGTAAAATGAAATCTTTAGATGTTGTTAAAGATTCAAAGAAGTCTCCAATCTTCTCTTGATATTCTTCATCATTAAGTCCCAATAACTTGCATATTTCCTTAAATAAATCAGCAGTATTCATTGTTGTTTTATTTTCTTTTAAATACATTTCAGCAATTTTAGTATAAGAAAGTAATTCTAAATTTTCTCTACTCATTTCATTAAGCATATTTTATCCTCCTACATTTCATCTCTTAATATAATTCCAATTAATTTAGCAGCATTATTCATAACTATCTGAATAGCTTTTATAAAAGCTATTCTTTGACCAGTATAAACATTATCATCTGTTATTATTTTCTCACTTGCGTAGTAACTATGAAATAATCCTGCCACATCATATAAATAGTTTGTTATCAGATGTGGTAAACCTTTTTGAGCAGCGGCTATTACAACATCTTCAAACTCTATTAATTTATTCATGATAGTATATGCAATTTCATTATCTATAGTACTAAAATCAGAAAGAATCTTTCCTTGATAATTTCTCATGATTGAAGTTATTCGGGCATTAGCATATTCTATATAATAAACAGGGTTATCATTACTGTTTTTAACAGCCAAATCTAAATCAAAATCCATTTGCGTATCTAAACTTTTTGAAGCAAAGAAATATCTTGCAGCATTGACCCCTACCTCATCTATTAATTCATTTAGTGTTATCGTTTTTCCAGTTCTCTTACTTAATTTAATTTCTTCGCCATTTCTTAAAAGTCTTACCATCTGTAAAATTCTAATATCTAGTTTACTAGCATCATAGCCTAAAAATTCTAACGATGTTTTAATTCTATTTATATAACCGTGATGATCAGCACCTAATACATCTATTAGACCACTAAAACCTCTATCAAATTTATCACTATGATAAGCAATATCTGGAAGTAAATAAGTATAATTGCCATCTTTTTTTACTAATACACGATCTTTTTCATCGTACAAATCACTTGTTTTAAGCCATAGAGCTCCATCTTCTATATAGCATTTTCCAGCATTCTTTAATTTATCTAGAGTTCTATCAACAAGACCTCTATCATATAAAGATTGCTCGCTAGTAAAAACGTCGAAATTAACTCTAAACCGATCTAAATCTTTTTTTATTTCATTAATTAAAATATCAAGGCCTTCTTTTTTGAAAAACTCTACTGATTCATTTAATTTACTGTCTTTATAAAAGTCATATATCTTGGTCGCGATATCGATAATTTCACTACCATGATAACCATTTTCTGGTATTTCATAAGAAAGACCACATTGCTCCTTATATCTTCCTTTAATCGAAACACCCAAATTATACATTTGATTGCCCGCATCATTAATATAGTATTCTCTTGTTATATCAAATCCAGCAAAAGCCATAATACTAGATAAATTATCGCCATAAACAGCTCCTCTTCCATGTCCAATATGCAAGATACCTGTTGGATTAGCGCTAACATATTCGATATTAATTTTCCTATTCCTACCGTAGTCACTACTACCATAACTTTTATTTTTTTCGATGATTTTATTAATGCTCTTCAATAAAAAACTTTTATTTAAAAATATATTGATAAATCCTGGTGCGGAAGCTTCAACTCGTTCGATCATTTCACTAACTATTTTATCTTTAATGTTATTAGCAATCACAAGTGGGTTAGATTTTAACCTTTTAGTAAGTAAAAAAGCTATATTAGTTGAGTAGTCACCATTACTTCTATCTTTGGGAATTTCTATCATAATTTCATCAATTTCAACATCTACTGGTAGACTATTCTTTATAATATGTTGTAATTGTCTTTTTATACTCATATAACATCACTCATTTCTATTTGGTATTCATAATCACAATTAGTCTCTACAATTTTATAATTAATATGAATATGATTATCTTTGACGTCGATAAACGACGTCAAAATTTCAAGATCAAAATTATAGTTATTTTCCTTTAATAGATAATTGCTAGTACTTTTTTTATTATTAAAAAGAAAGCTATTAAAAAAAGACGCTCCTTCTCTTGATAAATAAACTTCATTTTCCTTAATTTTAATTGTATATTTTACATCATTATCAAAGTAAGTAATTTTGTTTTTATTCTTAATTCCTATTGCAGAAATTTTTAACAATTCATTTTCTGTATTATTTTTAAGATACCCTGTAACTTTAACTTTAATAATACCACTTCCAAACTTTTCATTTGCAATCATATCATATCTTTAAAAAAAATACAACATATTTTAATTATTTTTTATCATAATAATAAATGATCAAAACAAATTATTTTAAAGAAGGAGATTTCATGAAAAAAATATTAAAAAAAACTTTAAAAATAATCCTCATTCCTATTATTGTTTTTATTGTAGGAAATATAGGTATGTATATTTATTGCCTAATAACACCAAAAATGGATATAAATGAATCACAATCATTTTATTTATATGATCAAAATGAGCAACTAGTATTTCAAACAAATGACGATTGGATTCCATTAGAAAAAATAAGTCAGCATCTTATTGATGCGACCATATCTACTGAAGATAAATATTTTTATAAACATATTGGTTTTGATTACCTTCGTATTATTAAAGCTATGGCCGTAAATATCATAAAACGTGATAAAAGCGAAGGGGCATCAACTATTACTCAACAATATGCCCGAAATCTCTTTTTAAATTTTGATAAAACGTGGAAAAGAAAAATAGATGAAGCCATTCTAGCTTTTGAACTAGAAGTTCATTATACTAAAGATGAAATATTAGAAGGTTATTTAAATACCATTAATTACGGAGGAGTATACGGAATTGAAAATGCTTCCCAATACTACTTTGGCAAATCCGCCTCAGATCTTTCAATTGCTGAAGCTTCTATGCTCGCAGGTATTCCACAATCGCCAAATAATTACTCACCTGTCAAAAACTACACTCTCGCTAAAGAAAGACAAAAGATAGTATTAACAATGATGAAAAATAATAAAGTAATTACCGAAGAAGAATATAATAATGCCTTAAATACCGAGTTAACAATTATAGGTAAAACAAAAGATAATACTTTAACTAGTATTAATTACTATAAAGATGCCGTCATGAATGAATTAGAGGCACTAAAACAAATCCCAACTTCGCTAATCGAAACAGGTGGATTAAAAATATATACTACCCTTGATATTGCAGCCCAAGAAGATTTAGAGAATGCTGTATATAGTTATATTAATGACGAAACAGAAATAGAAACTGCCGCTATTATGATGAATCCAAATACAGGTGGTATTATGGCCCTAATTGGGGGCAATTATTATAGCAAAAGCCAATACAACAGGGCTATCAATTCTAAAAGACAAGTCGGTTCAACCATGAAACCATTACTTTATTACACCGCGTTAGAAAATGGATTCACTCCATCATCATCATTTACAAGTGAAAAAACAACCTTTACTTTTGCAGGAAATAAAACCTATAGTCCCAAAAATTATAATGATAATTATGCTAATGGTCCCATTTCAATGGCAGCGGCCATTTCCTATTCCGATAATATTTATGCTGTAAAAACACACTTATTTTTAGGAGAAAATATGCTTGTCGATACTGCTAAAAGAATAGGTATAACCAGCGACTTAACAGCCATTCCCTCTCTGGCACTAGGAACTGAAGAAATAAGTTTATTAGAAATGGTTACAGGATACTCTTCCTTCGCTAATCTTGGCTATAAGGTAGAGCCCCATTTCATTAAAAAGATTGAAGATAATAAAGGCAATATTTTATATGAAAATAAAGAAGAAAAAGAATTAGTATTAAACTCTAGTCTAACGTATATTTTAAATGAAATGTTAACATATACTTATAACAAAAACTTTATTGATTATAACTATCCTACACTTATTTCATTATTACCTGACATTACTCATAAATATGCCATCAAATCAGGAACAACCGATACTGATCTTTGGATCATGGGTTATACTAATAATGCTGTCTTGGGAATATGGAATGGTTATGATGATAATCGAAAGATAACAAATACCGATTACTCATATCATAAAAACATCTGGATTGATACGATGGAAAGTTACTTCGAAGATCATGAAGCAACATGGTTTGATATACCTGATAATATAGTTGGTGTACTCGTAAATCCCATTACTGGACTAACTGCTACTGAAGACGATCCTCAGAAAGAAATGTTCTTTTATCTAAAGGGAACTGAACCCACTCTCCAAACAGTTTCTAAAGATCTAGATGCTGTTTTTAAAGAAGAGCAAAATCAAACAGAATAAAAAATAGTAGATAATATTTATTTTTTGAAAAATTAATGATATAATTAATTAGAAGGGAGATAACTATGATGTATTGTGAAAATTGCGGTGCAGAAATATCAAAAGAAGCTTATGTTTGTCCAAAATGTGGAGTAAAAGTTAAAAAAGATCAAAACGAAAACGACATTCCTAATACAGGATTAAATATTTTATCTTTATTTATTCCTTTGGTTGGTATCATTCTTTATTTTGTATGGAAAAATAATACGCCTAAAAAAGCTAAAAGTATTTTAACTTTTGCCCTAATTGGTTGGGTTATAAATATCTTTTTAAATATCTTCTTATGGTAAAAATAACTGATACTGTAAAATAGCGGACAAATTAACGCAGTTTCTAAAAAAATTGGCTATAATCCAATTTTTTCTATTTATTGAAATGATCTTTTATATTAGTAATGAAAATAAAACGATCCTTTCCACTATAATCCTGTTCAACAGATATTTGAACATCACTTAAATACTTGTTTATTATCTTTGTTATTCGATCTGCCTGTTGCCATCCTATTTCAAAAGCAATCAAGAATTGATCCTTCAAATATAATTTACAATTACTAATTATTTGCTCATAGAAATATAATCCATCAAATGAGGCATAAAGAGCAATATGTGGCTCATTATTAGAAACAATATCCATAATTTTTTCATCTTCTCCTATATAAGGTGGATTACTAATAATAACATCATACTTTTTTTCAACAGAAGAAAAAACATCACTTACAAAAAAGTTAATATCTACATTATTATATTCACTATTTTTCTTTGCCACAAGTAAAGCCTCTTTTGATATATCAACAGCATCCAGAGAACAATTAATCATCTTTTTTAAAACAATAGCTATAGCGCCACTACCAGTTCCAATATCTAAAATATCTATTTTACTATTAAAATATTTGTTAATATATTTAATTGTCTTATCAACAAGCAGTTCTGTTTCAAATCTTGGTATTAGCACATCTTTATTAACCATTATTTTAGTACCATAAAAATTAACATTACCAATAATATACTGTACAGGAATACCATTTAATAATTTTTCAGTATACTCTTCAAGTTTTGTCAAGAGATCATGATCTTTTAAATATTTATATAAATAATCAAAAGAATTAGAGTCAATACCTTTTTTTTCTAATTCTTTTTTTATCTCACAATCAAGCATTTTTTTCTAATTCCTTTTTTTGATTTTCATTAATAAGAGCCTCTATAATATCATCCATCTCTCCATTCATAACCCGATCTAAATTCATTGTCGTATAGCCTATTCGATGATCCGTAATTCTATTTTGAGGATAATTATAAGTTCTTATTTTTTCACTCCTATCGCCAGTACCAATCTTAATTCTTCTTTCTAAAGCAGCTTCTTCTTCTTGCTGTCTAAGTTTTAAATCATAAAGTCTTGTCTTCAATATTTTAAAAGCCAATTCTTTATTCTTAATTTGACTTCTTTCCGTTTGCGAATAAACAATTATACCAGTTGGAATATGCGTTAGTCTAACAGCACTATCGGTTGTATTAACTCCTTGTCCTCCGCACCCACTACTTCTCGTAATATCAATTCTAACTTCTGATTCATCAAGTTCAAAATCAAATTCTTCCGCTTCCGGCATAACAAGAACAGTAGCTGTACTCGTATGTACCCTTCCTTGACTTTCAGTAGCGGGGACTCTCTGGACCCTATGTGCTCCACTTTCATATTTTAATTTTGAATAAACATTGCTTCCCTTAATCATAAATTCTATTTGAGAATATCCTCCAGCACTGCCTTCGATAGCATTTAATACTTCGATTTTCCATCCTTCTCTAGCAGCATATCTCGAATACATATCAAAAAGATCACCCGCAAAGATATTAGCTTCATCTCCACCTGCTGCTCCTCGAATCTCCACGATAACATTCTTTTCATCGTTTGAATCATGAGGAAGAAGTAGTAGTTCTAGTTCCTTATCTAATCTCTTTTTTTCTTCTTCTGCTCGAAGAAGTTCTTCTTTAGCAAATTCTGCCATATCTTTATCGTGCAATAATTCTTTAGCTTCTTCAATATCTGAAAGAACTTTTTTATAGTCTCTATATACTATTACAGTCTTTTCAAGACTAGTCCTTTCTTTAGAAAGCACAGTTAATTTCTTTATATCGGATATAACTTCTGGATTTGCTAATTCTTCACCAATAGCATTATAACGTTTTTCGATAGCTTCAAGCCTTTCGATCATAAGATATCCCTCATTTCTCTACCATTATAACATTACAATTAAAAATTGTAAATATTGTAACCAAACTATTTTCTTCGCAAAGTATCTAAATATTTTTTCTTTTCTTTACTTACCCGCTGCGAGTCTTTTATTTTTGAAATAGCTTTGTTATGAGTAAAATCATCTAATTTGTTATTTTTTATATAATCTAAAGTAGCATCAGGATACTTAATATAACAAATAGATATAAGCCAAGCAACAGCCATTTTTACATAATAATCATTAGTATTATAATTATTACATAAATTAAATATTTTTTCTAAATACTCCTGTTCTATATAATAATCTAATAATAAAACAAAACACATCCTTCTTACCCAAAAATTATTAGAATTGATATTTTTACTAATATATTTCTCAAAAAAATCTTTATTTTTCTTAACAATTTTATAACTAGAACAAAATGTATCGCAGCTAGACCAATTATTTATTCTTTCTTTAAAAAGTTCTAAATAAAAAACACTACTTTCCAAATCTTTAATATTAGAAACAATAAGTCCATATAAAGTAATTTCTTCATAATAATTATTTTTAAGCAAAGAAAGAAATTCTCTATAATTACCTTTGACAATATCCCTAGCTATCATTTTTAAAATAGGAACTCTAATACCAATAACATCAGTAACTTTAAGACTGCTATGAAAATTGCTATATTTTAAATCTCTAATACTAAATAAATAATCAATAAAATCTTTATACATAGCAACATCCCATTTTACTCTAATTAAATTCATAAATACCTCCTAAATCATTTTCTAGTTACAAACCTAATCATTACCAATATTATATCATTAATCACATCAAAAACCAATTTGGTAATAAACGTTTGACAACATTTATAAAATATAATATAATTAAATAAATTTATTGAACAGCGATTAATAAAAGTAGTTATTTTAAAGTTATTTCCAGAAAGTTAGTGGATGATGAAAACTAACAATAAAAAAATAATGAATTACATATTATGAGTTCAATCGGAAATTACCGTTATCAAATTGAGACAAGTAACATTGTAAATAAAGGTGGTACCACGAATCTTTTCGTCCTTTGGTATTACCTTTTTAATATTTAAAAGGAGGATAATTATGAATTTATATGAAGACTTAATCTGGAGAGGATTAATAAAGGATGTAGCGGGAGAAGATTTGAAAGATAAATTAGATGGAAAACCCATTACTTTTTATTGGGGAACCGATCCAACCGCTGACAGTTTACATATTGGCCACTATTCATCGCTCGTAACCGCCAAAAGATTAGCTAATTATGGCCACCATCCCATATTATTATGCGGGGGAGCAACAGGAAGAATAGGCGATCCAAGACCAACCTCTGAAAGAGAAATATTAGATTATCAAACAATAGAAAACAATATTAAAGGCATTAGAAAACAAATCGATAAATTATTTGAGAGCAAAGCTGAAATCGTCGACAATTACAATTGGACTAAAAATTATACACTTATTGAATTCTTGAGAGATATTGGTAAATACATTAATGTTAATTACATGATAAATAAGGATATTATTGCTAGAAGATTAGAAACAGGCATAACCTTTGCCGAATTTTCTTATACCCTCCTGCAAGGATATGATTTTTTGCACTTATATCAAGAAAAAAATTGTATTATGCAAGTAGAAGGTTCCGATCAGTGGGGAAATATAACTACTGGAATTGAGCTTATCAAGAAAAAACTGGGCAAGGAAGCATATGCTTTTACTATGCCATTAATTTTAGATGCTAATGGTAATAAATTTGGAAAATCAGAAGGGAATGCTCTTTGGTTAGATAAGCAAAAAACTTCCCCTTATGAGATATATCAATATTTAATTAATTCTGATGATAGTAAAGTACTAGAATATCTAAAAGTATTTACTTTTCTTCCAAGAGAAGAAATAGAAAAAATAATGTGCGAACATGAGAAACATCCTGAAAAAAGAATTGCCCAAAAAACGCTTGCCTATGAAGTAGTAAAAGATATTCATAGCAAAGAAGAAGCTGACAGAGCTATTAGAGTTTCCGAAGCATTATTTACAGATGATATAAAACAATTAACAGAACAGGAAATCGAAGAAGTATTTGCTAATATACCATCTATTATTCTAGATAACGAAGATACCATTCTAAATGTTTTAGTTTTTAATAAAATTGCCGCATCTAGAAGAGAAGCAAGAGAATTTTTAAATAACAATGCCATATCTTTAGATGGTACACTTATTAATGATGAAAATATCACCATCAAAAACAACAGTAAATATCATCTTATAAGAAAAGGAAAGAAAAAATATTACTTAATAAAAATACGTTTTTAACCAATTAAATTTATCATTTCAAAAATACATTACAAATTACTACGTCTAAAAATTGTCCACAACATAAAATATTATTTAAAAATAAATAAATATTTGCTATAATATATATCAAAAGGAGGTTCTCATGGACAATATTTTAGATGACATCATTTTTGATAACTACATTGTAGTAGGTGTGTCAACTGGTCCAGATTCCATGTGCTTATTAGATCTATTACAAAAAAAGACCAATAAAATAGTAGTATGCCACATCAATCATAATGTCCGAATAGAAAGTGATAGAGAAGAAATCTTTCTCTCTTCCTACTGCCAAAAACATAATTTAATCTTTGAAACAACCAAAATAACTAGTTATCAAGAAAATAATTTTGAAAATGAAGCCCGTAAGAAAAGATACGCTTTCTATGAGAAAATCCTTCACAAGTATCATGCTAACAAACTATTTTTAGCCCATCATGGCGATGACCTAATTGAAACTATTCTAATGAAGATCATCCGAGGGTCAAACATTGAAGGATATGCTGGTATAAAGAAAAGAAGTCAAAGAAAAGATTACCAAATTATAAGACCGCTTCTTACTCAAAGCAAAGAGGAAATTCTTAAATATAATCGGTCACATCACATTCCCTATTTTATTGATAGTTCTAATCAAGATGTTAACTATACTAGAAATAGATATAGAAAAAAGATCTTACCACTATTAAAAAAAGAAGACCAAAACATTCATCAAAAGTTTCTCAAGTTTTCGGAAACCTTATTAGAATACAATGATTATATCAAAAAGATCATTCAAAAAGAAATTCCGACATTTTATCACAATAGAACTATTGACTTAAACAAATTCCAACATTTAGACGATTTCTTAAAAAAAAATACTTTATATTTTATAATGCATGATATCTATCAAAATAAAAATGACATCGTTACGGAAAGACATATCAATAACATTTTAAAAATGTTAGAAAATAAAAAGCCCAACCTCACATTAAATTTACCACAAAATATTATCATCGTCAAAGAATACGATAAATTATATATCAAAAATAATACTACTAAAAAAAGTGATTATAAAATTGAACTAGATGACACCTTATTTTTTGAAAACATAGTCATCAAAAAAGTGAAGGCAACCGAAAAAGATGATAATTCAGTTTGCCGAATAAATAGTTCCCATATAAAAGAACCATTATATTTTCGAAATAGAAAAAATGGCGATTATATTATATTAAAAAATAGCAATAAAAAGAAAAAGATTAAAGAAATATTTATTGAGGAGAAGGTTCCTTTAAGTCAAAGACAGAATTATCCACTACTAGTGGATGAAAATGATACTATAATTTGGATTCCAAACATAAAAAAAAGTAAATTTTGTATAAAAAAAGAAGGAAAATATGATATAATATTAAAGTGCAATGAAAGAGAGGATTTATATGAATAAAAAAGATATCAAAAAAAGTTTAATACCATATGCTTTTTTACTAATATTTGTATTAGTTTGTCTAATATTATTTAAGACATTTAACTATACCGTAAATGAATTTACTTACGATGAATTTATTAAGAATTTGAATGGAGGAAAAATAACTGAATTAACAATAACTCCAAAAGTTAGAACAAACACTTATGAATTATCTGGAAAGTTAGATGATTATGAAGATAATGAAAGTTTTATATTATATCTTCCATACTCCGATGAATTCATATCTAAAATCACTGCAGTTGAAGAGACGACAAACAATTTCAAATTAACAGTCAAAAACGATCCGGAAGCTTCAACATGGTTAGCTGTATTTACTGAAATTGTTCCAATTCTTGCCCTTGCCGGAGTAACGATTTGGATATTTACAAGACAACTAGGAAGTGGAAATAAATCGATGGATTTTGGTAAAAGCCGCGCTAAACTAGTCGAAGAAAGCCGTGCTACTTTTAAAGATGTCGCCGGTCTTACTGAAGAAAAAGAAGAAGTACAAGAATTAATCGATTTCTTAAAAAATCCCAAAAAATTTACCGCTATGGGAGCTAGAATCCCTAAAGGTGTATTACTAGTTGGTCCTCCAGGTACTGGTAAAACATTACTTGCTCGCGCTGTAGCCGGTGAAGCAAAAGTTCCTTTCTATTATATAAGCGGTTCCGATTTTGTTGAACTATTTGTCGGAATTGGTGCTTCCAGAGTAAGAGATATGTTCAGACAAGCAAAAATGAATGCCCCTTGTCTTATCTTTATCGATGAAATTGATGCTGTCGGTCGTCAAAGAGGAACCGGATTAGGTGGAGGCCATGATGAAAGAGAGCAAACACTTAACCAATTACTTACTGAAATGGATGGTTTTGGCGCCAATGAAGGAATAATTATAATTGCTGCTACTAATAGACCAGATGTTTTAGATCCAGCCTTATTAAGACCTGGAAGATTTGACAGACAGGTAACAGTTAGTCTTCCTGATAAAAATGCTCGTATTGAAATATTAAAAGTGCATGCTAAAAATAAAGTATTATCAAAAAACATAACTTTAGAATATCTTGCTAAAAGAACACCTGGATTTTCAGGAGCAGATCTAGAAAATCTTCTTAATGAAGCAGCCCTTCTAACCGTTAGAAGAAACAAAAAAGAAATCACAATGTCAGAAATAGATGAAGCAACTGATCGAGTACTAATGGGACCTGCCAAAGTAACAAAAAAATATACTGATAAAGAAAAGAAATTAGTAGCTTATCACGAAGCAGGTCATGCTGTTATGGGATTAAAATTAGATGGAGCCAATGAAGTCCAAAAAATAACAATAATTCCAAGAGGTCATGCTGGTGGATACACTATGATGACCCCAAAAGAAGAAGCTTTCAATTATACAAAGAAAGAATTATTAGAATCTATCTGTGGACTATTAGGAGGAAGAGTCGCCGAAGAAGTTGTCTTTAACGAAATAACTACAGGAGCTCATGACGATTTCAAAAAAGCAACCAAAATAGCACGTAGTATGGTAACAGAATACGGTATGAGTTCACTTGGGCCAATGATGCTCGAAGAACCAGATGTCAACACCTTTTTAGGTAGAGATTATACCAAAAATAGAAACATATCCGATACCGTAGCTCATGAAATTGATGAAGAGATGCGTTCAATCATCAATAATTGTTATGAGAAAACTAAAAAGATTCTAAAAGAAAATCAAGATTTGTTGACACTAATAGCTAATACTTTACTAGAAGAAGAAACAATTACTAAAGAACAAATTGATTATTTAGTTACAAACGGTCACTTACCAAAAGAAGAAGATAACAAAGAAAAAAGTAAAGATGACAGTAAAGAAGATAAAAAGAAAAAAGAAGACACTAAATAACTAAAAGACTATAAAGTAGATCAAGATTTCTACTTTATAGTCTTTTTAAGATAAATATTTAATTACATAAAAAGAAGCTCACCATAGCTTCTGAATTTTTAATGAGATAAATTTATAACAATATTAAAGTACTATTCATCATCTTCTGGAATTCTGATAATTAGCTCCCCATCTTTAGAATACAAATATTTTTCTCGGGCATAGCGGGCAACATAATCGGGATCTTCAAGTTTTTTAATATCAGAATTCAGGATTTCTTCTTCTTCTTTTAAATTAGATAGTTTATCTTTTAATGCCTCTTTCTGGTCTTTCATCCGAATTATCTTATTAACATTAGAAAAGAAGCTATAACTTAACGATCCTATAATTGTTCCAAAAAAAACAAAGAAAAGAAAGATCCTCTTTTTAGCATTTCGAACTGGTTTTCTCTTTGTCAAGTTATCACCTACTTTTAAGACATTATATCACAACTTATTTTTTTTTACAATTAATTCTTCGATATATGACAAAAGATAACAAATAACCTGTAAACAATGAAAGTAAAAAGTAAATATGCACAATACCATTATTAATTTTCATAAGCCCCCAAAAATATAATAAAGAAATAAAAATAACAAATAAAAAAGAAATTATAATACGATAAACTATTTTACCTTCATATAAAAACCTATAATTAATTTCAAGCAATATAAAAAATACGATACCAAAACAGAAAGAATATACTAATGATAGAATTTGAATTTTGAGAATCATTTAAACAATTTGGATAATAGTGAATTTTCCTTATCCTTTTTACTAACGTTATCTAAATACATTAAACTATCAATTCTCCCCTTTATTGAAACATTCCCCTGATAAGTATCTAACTTAATAATTTCTAGTTCGGCACCTTTTATAACTAAATATCCTAATGTTGTTTCCATTAAGAATTCCTCACTATCAAAACTTTCAATTTTCTTAACACCACTTACGACAATATTCTTTCTTTCAGCAATCGAAAGACCATGATTAAAACTTCCCTCTAATTCTTTCACCTTGTCCATAATTATTCCTCCTAGAAAATAATATGATTGGTATTTAAAAATATGAAAAAAACTATTAGTTTAAAACCAATAGTTTTAATTATTCTGTTTTATTATATTCTTCAAAAATAGCATCCTCAAACATTTTTCTTGTTTCTTTATTAATTGGATGTGCTGTATCTCTATGACCACCAGTAGCGGTAGGTTTACTAGGCATAGCAATAAACAAGCCATTATCACCATCAATTATTCTTATATCATGTACTGCAAAGCAATCATCGATAAGAACTGATGCAATTCCTTTCATTCTTGAATTTTCTTTGTCAATTTTTCGAACAGTTACTGAAGTAATCTTCATGTCTATCAACTCCTTCTAGAAATATACTTTCTAACTACATTTTATATTATTTTGGTAATAATTGCAAGTAATTTTGCTAAAATTTTACACTTTATCGAAAAAAATCTCTATTGTATTAGTAAGTACATCTCGATAACTAAAACTTTTTACCTCGTCGCTTTCTAATTTTACTATAAAAATATAATTATATGTTTCTGTTATTACACCGGAGTATTCTTCCTTCTTATTTCTACTTCCATTATATACTATTTTAACGTTGTCACCAAGTTTATTATCAATATTATTTTTTATCTTTTCAATCGTCATAATTATCTAGGATATCCAATATACATTGTACCCTTTGTTATAATCCCCCCTATCCCATCTGAACCATATTTAGTCTTATCAAGAATTTTTATTAGATCAATATTATTGTTTTTATCTGAAAAAGCTAGACACGATGCCACAATAGCAGGATCTAAAGCATGAATATTTATTCTTTTAGGACTGGAAGCAAAGTTAGCTCCTGCTTTTATTAATTCTTCATAATTAGACTGACAAGCACCAGCAATAATTAAGAGTTTTTCATGAGAATTTTCATATTTTCTTGCCATTTTTACTGCTTCAATAAATTTATCAGTATTTTTATAATTAGTATCTACTCTCTTCTTCCGATAATAAGCATCATGCCCCGTAACAACTAAAATATCCGGATTATATTTTTTCAAGCTATCAATAACTATATTAGACAAATTATTTTCGTCAGAATAAATACCAAAAGCTTTCAATCTATTTCTTTTATAAAATTTCATACACTTATTTAAATAATCATTATCACCATCTATATGTAAAATTTTACCAGGTAAATAAAAGTATTCATTTCTATCTAAACTCCGATAATTATCTATTTCTGGAGAGAAATCATCTTCTTCTTTTTCATTATAAAACTTTAAATCTTCCTTTGGACTGTCAGCAAATAATCTTACAAAAACTCCTTTCAATATATAATTTTCATTATTAATATCTACAATTTTAAAAACAATATCGTTATCATATGATTTTCTAGTAACCAAATCACCTTTTTGGAACATCATTCTCACCCGATAAATAATATGAATTAAAAAGAAAAATATAACAAAAAAAGAACTACTTTTTACATAGTTCATTAGATAATTCTACAAACACATAATAAGCAATACATTCACTACGTGTATCAAGAGTTAATCCATACTTATTTAAAACCTTATTTACAACATCCAAATCATATTCTTTAAGATTATTTCTAATTGTCTTTCGCTTAAATCTGAAGCTATCTTTAATTAACTTTTTAAAATACTCAAAACTAATTAATTCTTCTCTATCCTTTTTTGCTATCAACCTTATGACAGATGAATCAACTTTTGGTTTAGGAACAAAAGAATTCTTATTGACATTAATGACTTTATCTATGTTAAAGAAATAATTTAAAAAAACCGTAATTTGTCCATATTCCTTACTCCCAACCTCTGCGATAAATCGATCCGCTACTTCTTTCTGGATCATTATGACAACCTTTTCAACATTAATTCCATCATCAATAATCTTCCCCATAATAGGCGTAGTAATATAATAGGGTAAATTAGCAATTAAATAGAGATGATCATAGTGATATTGCTTCAAGTCACCTTTTAAATCAGCCTTTAAAAAATCTTCAAATATCAATTTATAATTCTTATAAGTAATTAATTCTTTGCTTAAAACTTTTTCCAATCTGGTATCAATTTCGTAGATAAGAGCCTGATCACACTTCTTCAAAATCTCTTTTGTCAACACTCCACTACCTGGTCCTATTTCTATGACTAAATTATTATCCTCAAATGAAATAGCATCTACAATTTTGTTAACAATATTTTTATCCTTTAAAAAGTTTTGCCCTAAACTTTTTTTATATTCAAAATTATACATATCAATATATTAAAATAACAATAAATTCAGTAATTATTAAAAATAAAGCGGCAAAACTTATTCCCAGACCAATTTTATTATAATTTTTTTTAATGTTAATTAACGATAAAATAAAAGCAATTATCATTAAAACCATCGGTATTAAATTATAACCCATCGCAAAGAAAAATCTTTCATATAAATTAGTATACATACCAACCGATGTTATATCCCCAAACAAAAAACCATTCAAAGAATATAATACTGCCATAATCGAAATTACAATACTAATTATTCCCGGTATATTCTTATTTTTCTTTGAAATATTGAAATTATCATCACTACTTTTCTTTTTTAGTATAACACCACAATTAACACAGATATAAGCCTTATCATCAACTTTATTACCACAATTTGAACAATACATAAATACCTCCTCTAACTATTAGTCTTATCAAGATGTTATTTATGATAAGTTTCATGATTTAAAATTTTAAAACTACGATATATTTGCTCTAATAATATTAATCTAAATAAACCATGAGGAAAAGTTAATTTAGAAAAGGATAAACGAAAATGAGCCATTTTTTTAATACTATCATGTAACCCATCTGAACCACCAATTATAAAAGTAATATTTGAATTACTAATAAATACTTTTTCCATTTTTGCTGCTAATTCTAAAGAGTTTATTTCTCTTCCTTCTATATCGAGAGTAATAACATAATCTTTCTTTGCTATTTTTTTTAAAATCCTCTCGCCTTCTTCCTTCTTATTTGAATCAGCAACTTCAATAAGTTCTATCTTATGATATTTACTAATTCTTTGATAATAATCAATAATCCCTTCCTTCAAATATTCTTCCTTAATCTTACCCACACAAATAACTTTTATCATACTTCGATAAGCTCCGTCTTTTTATCTTGCTCCGCTATTATTATGTTATCGACACGTTTATTTTCACCATTTAATCTACTTATAAGTGTTTCGTAAGCTAGCTCTTTCGTATTATTTTCTTCAGATAAATGTGCCAATAAAATATATTTAGTATTGTCTCCTATAAAAGAGCTTAAATATTTTGCAGAATCATAGTTTGACAAATGTCCTTTATCAGATAATATTCTTTGTCTTAAGTTAAAAGGATAATTTCCATTAGATAACATTTCAACATCATGATTAGACTCCATAATATACATATTTCGATCACTTAACGCAGCAAAATATTTACTATTTATATAACCCGTATCAGTTATATAAACAACAGATTTACCGTTATTAGAGACAATATAACCCCGCGAATCGGCAGTATCATGCGACGTTTTTATAGCTTGAATATGGATATCTTTAATTTCAAATTCATCACTTATAAATCTATAATTATCTAAATAATCCAAACTTGTTAACATTATTTCTGTTATATAAACTGGAATATTAAACTTTTTCTCAAAGACCTTTAATCCCTTAACATGATCAACATGTGTATGAGTTATAAGGATTGCATCTAAACTACTAGGATCAATATTTAAATCCTCTAATTTCTCCTTTACATATTTCGCACTATTTCCAATATCTATTAAAATCCTAGTAGTACTAGTTTCAATATAAGTCGTATTGCCCTTACTACCAGATGATAAAACACATACTCTCATCAAAACAAACTAAGAGGATTCATAGTAGAGCCATACGGTGATCCCATTCTCACACCAAAATGCAAATGTGTACCCCCATAAGGATTGGAAGCAGAAGGAACCGGATATACCTCTCCAGTATTTCCCATCGTAGCAATTTTTTGACCTCTAGCAACGGTTTGTCCCTCACTGACAAGAATATCCTTAAGATGCATATATATTGTATAATAACCGCCAGCATTATGATTAATTAATATATAATTTCCTTGTCTTCCATTACATGATAAATAACCAGGATTACAACCAGTACCAATCTTATATACAACTCCATTATTAGAAGCATAAATTGGCGAACCATAACCAACATATATATCAATAGCATCATGGAAAGATCCCCAACGATAAGAATAATAAGAAGTTATCGTATATGGTCTATCAGTTGGCCATGCCCAATAAGATAAATCAGCTACACTAGGAGCATATTTTTCACCCTTTACAATTACCCTATTAACAGGGGGTTTTATTTCTGTCGAATTAGCAACAGTACCAGAAATTAACTGTCCGTTTACATATTGCGATTTTCTAGTTACTTTATAAAGACCATTTTCTCCCTCTCTAATTATTGCTTGATAACCAACATATTGCGAAGAATCATATTGAATTTCTGTATCATAACTTCTCTCTTCCTCGCCAACACTATGAACATCAACAACTACTGAAATAATAGGCTCGATAAGTCCAACTACTACTTCTTGAGATTCATACAAAAGATTATTTTCACTCGTAAATTCAGGATTAGCAATCAAAAACTCCTGAACATTAAGTTTATGGGCTGTGGCAATCGACTCAATTGTGTCATCACCCTTTACAATATATGTTTCCTGTTCATCTAACGTTCCGTAAAGTAAGTATTTACTAAGTTCAGTAGCATCAGTAAAAATTTTCTCATCTGTAGAAATAAGTGTTTCTTTATAAGTAATTTCTTCATATAAATCTATATTTTCTATCATACTGCCACTATCTTTAATCTCTTCTTGACTGCCCGCAAGAAACTTTTCATATTGTTCGACATCAACAAATGCTTTTATGGTATTTTCGACAGCTTCATCAAATATATCTTTTGATAGTACATATATAACATTTTTCTCATGTCCTTCATCAGGACTAGTTATAGTTATTTGATAACCTTGAATTGTAAAAGTCTTATTACTAATAATTTTATTATATATAGCCTCATTTGTACTAACGCCATGATTATAAGTAAGATTCTTTTTTATTTCAACACCTTTAGGAGTATGAACTTCTTCGACATTATACTTTGCTTTAATCTCCTCTTCTTTCTCGTTAATAAAATTTTCAAAACTAGTTTTGGAGTCAATCGTTCCAATACTTTTTCCATCTAAATAAACCGTATAGACTGCCATAGGTTCATTACTAAACGCTTTTGAAAAACTTAAAAGAAAGATAAACAAGGAGATGCCAATAATGGCTATTATTGCCCCCAAACTCCATTTACTATTTTGCAATATGACCATCATCCCTTCTTATTGATAAAAATGTTGATGTTTTCTTTTTAAACAACAAATCAATCGTTTTCGTAGGACCATTTCTATGTTTTAAAATTATTAACTGTATTGGTGTAGGGACTTCATCTCCAGAAGGAGCTTCAACTTCTGGAGCATGAAGAGCCGCTACTATATCAGCATCTTGCTCAATAGATCCAGATTCCCTTAAATCGCTAAGAACAGGCTTTTTATCCTCACGCTTCTCGACACTTCTTGATAATTGTGACAAAGCCACAACAGGAACTTCAAGTTCTAGGGCCATTGTTTTAAGAGCTCTCGATATTTCTGATACCTCTTGTTGACGCGATCCAGAATATTTAGAAGAAGAGTCAATTAATTGTAAATAGTCAATAATGACAAGTCCCAAACCATCGCCTTGTGTCGCCAGCCTTCTACATTTAGCTTTTATTTCAGAAGGTGTTATACCACCAGCATCATGAAAATAAATATTTGTATCCGCTAATATACTAATGGCCTCATTAAACCTCTTCCAATCATCATTCTCAAGTTTGCCAGTTGCTAGCTTTTTATTATCAATTTGTCCAAGATTACTAATCATTCTCATAATCAACTGTTCGGCGGGCATCTCTAGAGAAAAAATAGCAATATTTTTTTTTGAGCTTTTAGCGGCAGCTAAACCTAAATTTAAAGCAAAAGCTGTTTTACCAACTGCTGGTCTTGCCGCCAAAATAATAAGTTGAGTCGCATGAAGTCCTTCTGTTAAAGAATCAAGTTCTCCAAATCCAGTAGTAAGTCCTTTTATTTTACCACCATTTTTAGCTAAAATTTCCAAATCATTTTGAGCCTTACTCAAAACTTCTTGTATTTTTCTAAATTCACTAGTCCTTCTAAATTTAGAAATATTGAGAATCTCTCTTTCAGCTACATCGATAGCTTCTAAAGTATCTACATCACTATTAGTAGCTCGGCTTACAATATCAGTTGCAACCTCAATCATCTTCCGCAACATAAACTTATTAACCACTAGAGTAATATAATATTCAACATTAGCACCAGTTGCAACGGCATTAATAATTTCATTTAAGTATTCCACTCCCCCCACTTCCTTTAATCGATTAATGCCAATTAAATAAGTTGTAAGAGTGGTAATATCTACTGGTTCATTTTTAACATATAGTTCTTTAATAGCCTCAAATATTTTTCGATGACTATCCAAATAAAAAATTTCACTATTAACTTCTTCACAAACCCTTTGTAAAGCTATTTTAGACCAAAACATCGAACCAAGTAGACTTTTCTCTGCCTCAATATTTTTAGGTAATTCTCTATTCACAACATTCACCTACTTTTTGACAAGTTGAACCCTCAATTTTCCTACTATTTTCTTATACAATTGAATGTCAACATAAAAAATACCCACATTAACTAGTGACTCTTTTAAAACAATTTTTCTTTTATCAATATGATATCCTAATTGCTCCAATCTTTCACTTATTTGTTTGCTAGAAATAGAGCCAAAGACTTTATCATTTTTCCCAGTCTGGACTTTGAAAACAATTGTTTCCTTTTCAATTTTCTCTTTTAATTTTTCTGCTTCTTTAATATTTTTTTCTTCCATAATCTGATCATTAGCAAGCTGATTATCAAGAAGTTCACCGCTCAATTTAGTATATTTGACAGCTAGTCCATTTCTGATCAAGTAATTAGTAGCGTATCCATCACTAACCTCTTTTATTTCATTTTTTTTCCCTTGTTTTTTTACGTCCTTTAAAAATATAACCTTCATTTGGATCCCACCTTTTATAGTATATATTATACAATATTTTTTTCACATTGTCACTAGAAAAGAAAAATATAGCTATTGTCAGCTATATATTATTACTTACAAAATGGAACAAAGCCCATAAATCTTGATCTTTTAACTTGTTCAGCAACATGTCTTTGATGTTTAGCACAAGTACCAGTAAATCTTCGTGGTAAAATTTTACCATTGTCACTAATATATTTACTAATAACGTTTACATCTTTATAATTAACGGGCTTCCCTAAACACATATGACATACTTTTTTTCTTTTCTTACTACGAAATTCTGCCATCTCTTATCCTCCTTCTTAAAATGGTAAATCATTATCACTAATTTCGATAGAATCACCAAAAGCTTCAAATGGATCTTTTTCAACAGATACTGTCTGCGAAGAAACTTCATCCTGTGCAGGTGGTTCAGGTAAGTTGTTAAAATAATCACTACCACCAGTAGATCCTTTAGCATCAAGAAAACTAATATTATTAGCAATTATTTCAGTTACATAAACTTTTCTTCCCGTCGTATCATCATAATTTCGAGTCTGAATTCTACCTTCCACTGCAATTTGATTACCTTTTTTCTGATATTTACATAAATTTTCAGCTTGCTTATCCCAAACAACACAATTTATAAAATCCGCTTCTCTTTCACCATTAGCGTTAGTAAAAGTTCTATTAACCGCAACAGCAAATTGACAAACATTTCTACCTGAAGAAGTAGTTCTAAGTTCGGGATCTTTTGTTAATCTTCCGATTAAAATTGCTCTATTCATAATTCACTCCTACTTATCTAAGTTAATAACTAAATGTCTAATAATATTTTCGTCTATTCTTGCTACTCTATTAAATTCTTTCACAGCAGCATCATCATTAACTTCAATATTATATAAAAAGTAATAACCTGACTTAAATTTTTTAATTTCATAAGCAAATTCTTTTTGTCCTAATTCTTTAGACAAAGTAATTTTAGCTTTACAATCCGTCAAAACCTTCTCTAGAGATTTAACAGTATTTTTAACAGAAGATTCATCGATGTCTGGTCTCACAATAAACATAATTTCATAATTTTTCATTTTTACACCTCCTTTTGGACTAACGGCCTTTTTCAGGCAAGGAGCATCACGCTCACGAGTATTATAACAATTCTAAAGCCATAAGTAAATACTTTTTTCATAAATTCGCTTAAATTTTTCTATCAACATCATCATAATATAATATGAAGAAATACTCATATTATTTAAAAATTATTAAATATTTTTTATCTATAAATATCAAAATCTAAAACTAAAATTCTAATCATTATAACAAAAAAACATTATCGACCTTTTAAATTAAAGTTGAACACCCCTTCTATTTAAATAAAATGGCAAAAAAATTTCCAACTCCAATCTTAATTTATAAATTCTTGCATATTTAAAGATAATACGATATAATTCTAATTGTATATTTGTAAAAAGAAAGGACGCAATATTAAAATGAAAGAGATTATTTTAGATACCCTATTAGACGCACTAAAACTGTTACCATTCTTATTTCTCGCCTTTTTCATAATTGAATTTATCGAACATCGGTTAACCAAAAAGAGCAAAAACATCATTACCAAGTCCCAAAAATTAGGCCCAGTTATTGGTTCTATACTAGGTTCATTTCCTCAATGCGGATTTTCTGTAATGGCTACCAATCTTTATACAACAAGAATAATAACATTAGGGACATTAATTGCCGTTTACTTATCAACTAGCGATGAAATGTTGCCTATCCTACTATCTGAAAAAGTTGATATTAAAATAATAGTTCATATAATTCTAATAAAAATAGCATTAGGTATGTTCTATGGGCTCGCTATCGATTTCTTCTTTCGCCAAAAAGAAAATAAAGAAAAGTACACTATCTGTGAAGAAGAACACTGCCACTGCGAAAACGGAATTATTTTATCCTCTATTAAGCACACATTAAATACAGTTTTATTCATCATATTAACATCCTTTATTATAAATGTTCTCTTCGTCTATATTGGTGAAGATTATCTTTCCAAGATACTTCTTAAAGATAGTATCATAAGTCCTTTTATAACTTGTCTAATTGGCCTTATCCCCAATTGTGGTTCAAGTATTATTCTAACCGAGCTATATCTCAATTCAGCTATCAGCTTTTCCTCTTTCATCGCCGGACTTTTAACAGGGAGTGGAACCGCACTTCTCATCCTAATAAAATCTAATAAAAATATGAAAGAAAATATCATGATAATAGCACTTATTTATCTTTTAGGAGCTTTTTCTGGTGTAATAATAAATATTATTGGAAAGATACTATAATCATTTTTAAGAAAAAATTAAGAAATCAGTAATACATTATTAATCGTAAAGGAAGTGATAAACTTGCGAATATTAATAATCGAAGACGAATATCCTCTAGCGGATGCTATTCAAGAAATATTAAAAAGAAACAACTATGCTGCGGACATTGAAACCAATGGTGAAGACGGACTAAATGCTGCCCTAACAAATATCTATGACCTAATAATTTTGGACCTTATGCTCCCTCAAAGAGATGGTTTAAATATCTTAAAAGAATTAAGAAAAAACCATCAAACCACTCCCGTAATTATCCTCACTGCCAAAGCAACAACAGATGATATTATTAAAGGTCTAGACTATGGGGCCGACGATTATCTTACTAAACCTTTTGCCACAAAAGAATTACTAGCCCGAATAAGAGCCATATCACGAAGAAAAGATAAAATAATTATTGATAACTTAAAATATGAAGACATTGAATTAAATAAATATAACCGCGAATTATCTTGCATAACCACTAATAAAAAAATTAAATTAAGTGAGAAAGAATTTCTTCTTCTCGAATACCTCATAAATAATCAAAAAATAATTATTACTAAAGAACAAATTTTAGATAAATTATGGGGAAAGGAAAGTTTAGAATTAGAGTATAATAATGCTGAAGTATATGTATCTTTTTTGAGGAAAAAAATAAATTTCATTGGTTCTAGTGTTAAAATTAAAGCTCTTAGAAATTATGGATATATTCTTGAGGTAAACTATGATTCATAAGCTAAAAAAAAATATAACTATCTTAATAACTACGATACTTTCTATTAGTATAACTATTTTTTTGCTTATTATCAACATCATAAATATCACTAACAAAGAAAGTGAATTAAAAAATAAAATAGAAACTTTAGATAACTACCTCAACAATAAAAATCCCGATACTTATGATGAAGCCTTTATTTTCAACGAATACTATATAGTAAACATAAATACGTTTGGAGAGACAATAATTTTTGGCAATCAAAATAGTTCTTATGATCGAAAAGAGTTATTAAGTATTATCAGTCAAATACTAGATACTAATAATAACGAAGGAAAAATAAGAAATTTTACCTATAAAGTAAACACAGTTAATAACAGTATCAATATTATTTTAATGGATACTACTTCTGCCGATATCTATATTAAAAATATGATTATATATTCCCTAATTATTTGTCTTTTCAGCATTTTTATAATATATATCATTTCCAAAAAAATAGCAGTTAAAGTCACAAGTCCCATTGAAATAGCTTTTAATAAACAACGTGATTTTATTTCCGATGCTTCGCATGAATTAAAAACTCCTCTAACAATCATAACAACCAATGTCGAATTATTAAAAAATGATCTTAAAGATAATAAATGGTTAAACTATATTGATCAAGAAACAAAGAAAATGAGTAATTTGATAAAGAAGCTTTTAAATCTAACTAAAATAGATAGTACTAATATAAAACAGCGAGAAAACCTTTCTGATGTCATTGAATCTTCAGTTCTTCCTTTTGAAAGTCTAATTTACGAAAAAAATATTAAAATACTAACAAATATTGAAAAAAATATTTATTATATATGTAACAAAGAAGAAATAACTAATCTAGTTACTATCTTAATCGATAATGCTATTAGACATACCAGCCCTCAAAATAAGATTACCCTAGATTTAGAGAAAGAAAAAAACAAAATTATATTAACAATAAAAAATCAAGGTCTGCCAATTCCCCCATCCGAAAGAGAAAAAATATTTGAGCGATTTTATCGCATCGATAAAGTTCGAAATAGCAGTGAAGAACGCTATGGTTTAGGCCTAGCCATTGCCAAAGAGATCGTAAATAGTCACCAGGCTAACATCAAAGTTGATTGTCTTGAAGGATGGACGATTTTTCAGATAATTTTTAAAATCTAATAAAAAGCCTCTCAATCTTTTTCCTCCTTTTAAATTTTTAAGAAAAGTTTAAGAAAAAGAAAGTAAAATTTAAACATGCAAAGGAGGAAAAGATGATGGAAGAAAAGAAAAAAATATGTTCCAAATGCAAAACGGAAAACGAAGAAAAGGCAATTTTTTGTACCAATTGTGGAACTAGTTTAAATAAAAAAAAGAAGCATAAAAAAGTAGTGCTACCTAAAATTAAAATAAATAAAAATATTTTAATACCAATAATCACTCTTATATTAGGAGCAATCATAATGTTTGGATTAATCTCACTATATAATCCCACACTTATCTCTAATGTCACAAAGGTAGAAAAAGATGTAACAGTCACCGATACAGGTATTGCAGATGCAGTTGAAAAAATTTATGATGCTGTTGTTGTAGTAGAAAACTATAACAACGATAAACTAATAGCAACAGGAACCGGTTTCGTTTTTCAAAAAGACAATGACTATGGCTACATCATAACGAACAATCATGTCATAGAAAATGCCAATTCTATTTACGTAACTTTTACCAATGGAACAAGAGAAAAAGTAACTCTACTTGGATCTGATACCTATTCTGATATTGCTGTTCTTGCGATAGCTGCAGATAAAATAATATCTGTTGCAGAAATTGGAAACAGTGAAGAAGCAAGAGTAGGCGACACGACATTTGCTATTGGTACTCCATTAAATTATGAAGTATACTCTTGGAGTGTCACACGTGGTATCCTCTCGGGAAAAGATCGCCTTGTCGAAGTAAAACTTTCTAATAATTATTCTAACTCGGATTACGTTATGAAAGTATTACAGACAGACACCGCTATTAATTCAGGAAATAGTGGTGGTCCACTATGCAATTCTAACGGTGAAGTAATTGGAATAACCAACATGAAATTAGCATCATCGAGTGTCGAAGGTATGGGCTTTGCTATTCCTATTGAAACAGCTATAAAATATGCTAATAAATATATCGAAGGAAATACTATTGATAGACCATATCTTGGCATTGCCATGTATAATGTTTCTGATTTACGAATAAACACACTGGGAATAGATACAAAGCTAACAGATGGCGTATATATATATTCTGTCGAAGAAAATAGTCCTGCCGCAAAAGCTGGTCTTCAAAAAGGCGATATCATTGTAGGTATCGACGATCAAAAAGTTACTAATTCAGCATATCTAAAGTATCTATTATATGAATATAATATTAATGATGAAGTAAAAATTAAATATTATCGCAACAATAAAGAATACGAAACTACCGTCAAATTATTAGCTGAAAGTAGTTTATAATTATTGGCTATTAAAAGTTAAAAGGCACCTTTTTAAGATGCTTTTTTTAAACGTACTCTATTTATATTCAATATACTAGTATCATTCTACCTAAAAATACTCTACATTCCAATCATCTATAATATTTTTATTTATATTAAGAGTTCCAGATCCAACTCCCAAATCATGTCGCTTTTTATTTAATCCATGATAATCTGAACCACCTGAAATTAATAAATTTTTACTTTGAGAAAAATTAAATAAATATTCTGTTTGTTTTTTAGTAAACGTCGTATAAAAGCATTCTACCCCATCAAAGTTATGCACATTATATATCTTATCTAAAAACTTTTCTGTATCAGTAAATTTATATTGATAAGGATGAGCCAAAAAAATAATTCCTCCTGCCTCATGAACTAGCTCTATTATCTCTGTTAATAATGGCTTAAATTCAGCATGATTTATAAATAATTTACTATTGGGATTTGTTAATCCTTTTCTAAAAAAATCACTAAAAGAATCCCAAATATCCTCTTGTAAAATTTTTTTATTTTCAATATGTCTAACCAATTCTTCATATATATCACGTTCAAAAAATCTATTATTAAAGATTATTCGTTGCACATTTTCTAAATTAAATATTAATTGCAATTGTTTGAGCCTATCAAATAATCTATTGCAAAGAATCCGCATCCTTGTCCTTTCTAGTTCTTTTGAGTAATAATTATCCAAATATTCTTGTACTTTTATATAGTCAAAACCATATCCCAGAACCTCGATTAATCTTCCATCAAAAGAAGTAGTAAATTCACATCCCACAATAATATTTCCATCATAAAATTCTGATACATCAAACCTTTTCATTTCTCGATAAGCATTACAAGTATTATGATCAGTGATAGAAATAATATCCAAATTTGCCTCTTTAGCATTTATCAAAATTTCTTTTACCGAATCAGTACCATCAGAATACTTTGTATGCATATGTAAATCAATCACTTATAATTCCTCCATATTATATCTAATTAACTTTATATTTAATAAAGCATTAATTTTTTTCCCTCTCATCAATTCTCTTAAATGTCGTAATATGTGACTTTTTATATATTACCAAATCTTCAGATTTTATTTTAGCATTTTTATCATAAACATTTATATTTTTAGCAAACTTATCGATTGTAGATACTCGAACATCTACTTTATTATTTTCAATTTGATTTAAATAAGATAACGTCGTTCCTAATATTTCAGCAAATTTTTCTTGAGATAAGTTATACTTTTTACGATAGTATTTTAAATTAATTGCCAAAACTTCAGATAAATTCATAATTGCCTCCTCTATCTTTTATATACAAATCATTTTATATTTTGGCGAAAAGAATGTCTTTACTATAAAAACGAAAGAAAAATGTAAAAAATACTACTATTTTAATGACAAGAATTATTAATTATGTTAAAATTATATTAATGATATATGATAGGAGGACTTATGAATAATATAGTTTAATATTTCAAAAAATATAATAAAGAATATTCTAAATTAAAAATAACTATATATGTACTACAATAAAATAATACTAATTATTAAAAAAAGAAGGAAAGAAGGAAAAAAGTAATGAATTTAAATAGTAAAAACGATTCCCATACTGAAAATAATTCAGAATTTTCAAGTTCAAACTCCAATAATCTACATAACCAATTCGATAATAACAATCAAAACTATCAATCTAACACCACAGCTAATAATATTATGAACAATAATAATCAAAATAATAATAATAATAATATTGAAACAAATGTTGACATTTTTAACATGCAACCTATTCCAAGCCCTATTCAGTCTGATACAGCGGATAACAGTAACTTATCAGGGACTATTCCTGAAAGTGATTCAAAAATCCCAAACTCAAATCCTAATCTAAATAGTCAGCCTAATAACATTAACGAAACATCTAGTTTGAATAATACCACCAAAACAGACGAGGCCGCTTTTAACATATTCCCTACTCAAAATAACTCTAGTCAATTGATTGATGATGAATTATTGAAAGCTTTCATCGGAAATAATTATGAAAAAATTACCACCAAACCATTTAATTTTGCAGGATTCTTCTTTACAACATTTTATATGTTCTATAGAAAAATGTTTTTATACGCACTGATAGTCTTTTTAATAAATCTAGTTATATTAAATGTTATAAATGATTCTTTCATTACAGCGGTCTTTAATTTTCTTGTCGGATTATTTGTAAATAAAATTTATTTACATCATGCAAATAACAAAATAAATAAAATTAAAATTAATAATCCTCAAAAAAGTATCGACGAAATAAAAGGAATCTGCGCCTCTACCGGAGGAACCAGTATAGGAAAACTATTCTTGGGATTATTTGTAGAAATAATTATTGGCATTGTGGTTTTAATAATCATGGCTATCATAGGAATTACGTCGGCCTTTGGTAATTTATTTTTTGGCGAGGAAGGAATAATAAAATTTGGTGCCCAAGATGGAACTTACGACGGTGTATTAATTTATGATAATTCCGTTACAATGTTAAATGAATTTAGTATTGCTATACCTGACAAATTTAAAGAAAGTAGATCTAACGGCAATGATAGCATAGTTTATGAATATAGTAGTGGTAATAATATTTTCAATAGCTGTTCATTTTCTTTTCGAGGTATAAGTGATTATTCATCAGCAGAAGAATTAATTAATCAAATGCAAAAATATTATATAAGTAATAATTCTTCTAGTGTAAAAAAGGAAAATATTAACGGAATATCTTGGTATTATTTCAACTATAATAGTGCCTTTGGTCAAAATTATTATTATGGAACAACAAAGGATAATAAAGTCTATCTATTTGAATATGAAGTTCAAAAAGACACCGATTCATCTTGTTTATCGTATAAAGATCAAATTATAAACTCAATTAAATCAAAATAATTCTATAATTTTTGTCACATTACTTTTTTAAATAAAAGCAAATGATCTTCTACTTTATCAAATATTAAATTTAATAAAGAGAAATATTTATTAGTATAAAAAGACAAAGAAAGTGTACCAAAGTTAAGTCTAATAACATTTGAAAGCAATCCCTTTTTTCCACAAAGAAATCTTTCTATGACAATATCAGGAAAGATTTTTTCTTAATTTTTACATTGCAGTATAGCCACCATCAATTGGTAAAACCATTCCCGTAACATAACTTACCTCATCACTAGCTAAAAAAATCGCTCCGGCATTCGGTTCGCTCTCGCAACCATATCTCCGAGTGGAACAGTTAATTTCATATATCTTTTAAAAGCTTCTGTATTTAAAGTTTCATGAGTCAAATCTGTATCAAAATAACCAGGACAAATAGCATTACAAGTAATATTATATAGAGCCAATTCAGTCGCTACTGCTCTTGTAAAATTTATTACCCCACCTTTCAGCTACAGTATTCATTTCTATATTACCAACCAGCCCGTACATAGAAGCAATGTTAATAATTCTTCCATAATTATTTTTTATCACTATATTAGCAATTTCTCGTGTTACATAAAAAACACTATTTAGATCAGCACCAATAGTAAATTTTCACTCATCATCACTCATATTCAAAACACCATTATTTTTAGCATCTCCGGCACAATTTATTAAAATATCTACTTTTCCAAATTTTTTTCTTGTTAATTCAGCTGCCGCTTTAACTTCCAATATACTTGTAACATTACATTTAATTTGCAAACATTATATATCCAATTTTTCAACCTCTTCTTGCAATAATCTTAATCGTTCTAGTCTTCTTGCCATAACAACTAGATTGGACCCTTCTTTATCAAAACACCTAGCCGTCTGGTCACCCAAACCACTAGAAGGCCTTGTAATCACTACTATTTTTCCTTTTAAATTAAACATTTATTTTCCCTTCCTTTACTATTTTTTTAGTATAATATTTTAAAATAATATCAGTAATGAAAATTACTCGCTTGTCAGTTTAATTGACACCTAATAAAAATTACATAAAAATACATATTTATCTCATAATTCAACCATAATTATTAGATATAATATTTTCATAGTTTAAGAAAAACTATAGAAAGGTGATGATATTATAAGGAAAAATTATTTTAATAATAAAGGAGGAAATTAAAATGCAATTAAAAATAATTGGATCTGATTGTAGCAATGGAATGAAAATTATGAAAAACTTGAAAAAGGTCGAGAAAGACCTAAATATAAAACTTGATATTGAACAAATACCAATATCAAGTAAGGAAAAATATAATATAAAAATCATTCCAACAATCATGATTAATGATAAAAAAATATCAGAAGGTTTTGTTCCTAGCGAAAGAGAATTGACTAAAATTTTAAAAGAAGAAACTATTTAATAATAAAAAGATGGATATCATATATTAAAATGCCATCTTTTTATTATAAATTTTCCTTAATCATATAATAATATTAATGGTGATTAATTATGATAGTTAGACTTGGTTATGTAGCCATCAGTTTAGCAGTTAACGCTACAACATCTAGCCCATATACTTATAGCGAATATTTAAAAAATAATGATTTAAATAAATTAGACACAGTAATTAAATCAAATCTAATTAATTTGGAAAAAATAATTGATTACAATATCAGAAATAATATTCATTTCTATCGACTTTCATCAAAGCTTATTCCATTAGCAACAAAGGACGAAATAGAATTTGATTATATCACACCATATAGATTATTTTATAATAAAATAGGTAATAAAATAAAAGATAATCACATACGAGTAGATTTTCATCCTGATCAATTTACCGTTCTCAATAGTACAAATAGTCAGATTGTTAATAATACTATTAAAACCTTAAAGTATCATTATAATTTATTAGATGCACTTAAAATAAAAAATAAGCTTATGATTATCCACGTTGGCAGTAGTGTATTAGGCAAAAAAAATTCCATAACAAGGTTTATTAATAACTTCAAAAAATTACCATCATATTTACAAAAATCTATTGCAATTGAAAATGATGACAAAATATTTAATATCGAAGATTGTATACAAATATCTAAAGAATTAAATATACCTATTGTTTTAGATTATCATCATTATAACTGCAATAAAAGTATCTTAGATATTCCAACTATCTTTGATAGTTGGAAAAATATAATTCCAAAAATTCACTTTTCTTCACCCAAAAATATCCGTGAATTTCGAAATCATAATGATTACATTAATTGTGACGATTTTATTGCCTTCATCAATATAATCAAAGATTTTGGAAAAGACGTAGATATCATGTTAGAAGCAAAAGCAAAAGATGATGCTATGTTTCGCTTAATACGAGAACTTAAATACAAAACAAATTATAAATTTATTGATGATACAACATTTGAAGTAAAATAGAAAAAATTATTACACCTAGTAATAGTAATACATATAATATAAAAAGGAAATAAATTAATTTTCCCAAACTTTTTGAATTGTTCTTCATTCAGTAAGATAAAAGTTTAGTAACCATAAGTTTACTTTTTTATTATTTTTAATCTATAATTTTTTCGTCTCGACCATGAAAATAATAAAAAAATCGTAAAAATTAAAATTTTAATTGACTTATTTACAAAATATTGGTATAATTATTTATGCCTACTGATGCAGGTGTAGTTTAATGGTAGAACCTCAGCCTTCCAAGCTGACTGCGTGAGTTCGATTCTCATCACCTGCTCCA
>ERZ1643251.1125-NODE-1125-length-32008-cov-10.406722_pt1 | contig 32008 bp, 34 predicted proteins | sample MGYA00579261_ERZ1643251 | MGnify/ENA primary metagenome ERZ1643251 (study PRJEB29033, sample SAMEA4952267) | chicken gut metagenome | biome: Broiler Chicken; feature: Gastrointestinal Tract; material: Caecum | place: Ireland | collected 2018 | study: Broiler... | reverse complement strand
ACAATGCACTCAAACGGGTTGTAAAGATGCCATTGATCCATTTCCTGGACACCGGTCTGGCAGCGTACCTCTTAAAATGGGGCAATCCCGAAGCACTGGAAAGAGGCGCCATGTCTGGGGCATTCTTTGAGAGCTATGTTTTTTCAGAGATTTATAAAAGTTATCTGAACGCAGGAAAAGAGCCGCCTGTTTTCTATTACAGAGATAAAGACCAGAAAGAAATAGACCTGCTGCTTTATCAGAATGGTGTGCTTTCTCCGATAGAGATCAAAAAATCGGCGTCGCCGGGCAAAACCGCCATTAAAAACTTCAAGGTATTGGAACCCATTACCAAGGAATCGGTTTTCGGAGGTTTAGAGTCTTTGAAGGTCGAGATTGGAACCGGAAGCGTGGTCTGTATGGCAAACGATCTGTTGCCTGTGGACGACAAGAACTGGTACGTACCAGTTTGGCTCATTTAATCAGTATTTTGCAGAATGAGCGAGGACTGCCCCCAACGATAGTCAAGTATAACTTCTGGAGGATGACATATCAGAATCCGAAGGCAACGTATGTGTGCATCAATTACGGAGACGCGGCGGATGTGGCGCTGATGAGCGATGATATCTCAAAAATCCCGTATTTGAAGCGGCTGTCCAACGCGACGGTCAATACCATAAAAGCCAGCATCACGCTGTCTATGTGCATCAACTTTGCAGCGATCGTGCTGTCGCTCATGGAAGTGCTGACGCCTACTACCGGAGCGCTGGTGCACAATGCGGGTTCCTGCTTTGTGGTGCTGATTGCCGCGCTGCTTTATGACAGAAAATTTGATTAGCGTAAAACCGGGTATTCACGTATATATAGCCGCGGATGAAAATGTCACGCAAAGATTCTTTGAAAACGGGAGAAAATGCGTTATTATAAAAGAAAGTTGTTTTTAGAAAACGGAAGCCGGAAGGAGCGCAGATTATGAATTTAAGAGAATTCAAGTGGACGCGGGAACCGAAAAAGTTTTGTATACAGGATGACAAGATCGAGATTACAACAGAGCCTCATACGGATCTGTGGCAGAGGACCTATTACCATTTTCGAAATGACAATGCGCCTGTGCTGCAGATGGAGACGGAAGAGAAATATTTCAGTTTTGTTGTAAAGACTGATTTTACCGAAAACCATCATCGCTTTGACCAGTGCGGCATTGTGATGTATTTAGACAGTGATAACTGGCTGAAAGGTTCTGTGGAGTATGAAAATGACGAGTACCAGAATCTGGGAAGCGTTGTCACGAATCATGGATATTCCGATTGGGCAACCACACAGATAGACACATCTGTGAAGTGCATGTGGTATCGTTTCAGCAGGCGGGAGGATGACTATTGTATCGAGTGCGCCAGGGATGGCATATCGTACCGCCAGATGAGAGTCTGCCATATGCACGAAGGAGCCGGAAAGATCCGGTTCGGCGTTTATGCCTGCTCTCCGGAAGAATCTTCTTTTAAAGCTGTCTTTTCCAATATAGAAATGATGGAGTGTCAATGGAAAGCACATGACGGGCAGCAGCCGGACTGAAAATGAGGAGAGAGCTAGTGGGTGACAAAAAAATCGTAGTACATTTTACCGTTTTGACATTTTGTATAGCTTATCTTATATCGGGAACTCTGATTATTCTTGGGAAAGCAGGATATAGAGTTTATAGCTGGGTGGATACCCCTTTGCAATTTTGTATGAATATTCCTTTTGCTGTCTATATTTTGTCACCGGCTATTGCGTCTTACATCATCCTGAGAAAAAATAATAAAATACGGAATGCTCGTGAATGGTTAAAAAATGTATTTTGTCCTAGTAAAAATGTATATTCCTATTTGTTTGTTATTTTAGGGCTGGTATTGTATTTTTTTATGCATGCTATGATTTGCGGGCATGTAGAAATGGCACTTCCATTTTACGCGTTTTTCCTTTCATTACCGGGGAATCTTTTCATTGGAGGATTAGAGGAAGCTGGTTGGTCGTATCTTTTATGGCCGGAACTTGACAGAAAATTTGGTTATGTTTTATCCTGCGTTTTTTCAGGGATCATCTGGATAGCATGGCATATACCGCTTTTTTTCATACCAGGGACGAATCATGAAGGAGGGGGCATTAATTTCGGGATGTTTGCCGTTCAGTGCATTGGATTGAGGTTCTTTCTTGGAGCAATCTGTAAAATTTCGGGGGAAAATCATGTGTTCATGTGTGTGTTGTTCCATACCATGTTCAATGCGGCTTTTTCTGTTTTTGGTATGATGACCGGAACCTGGACAGGAACGGTAATAGCAAATATTGTGATGATATTTGTTTCGATTGCGGCAGTTGCAATATGCAGGACAAGTGTAATGCGTAGGATAAATTGAATCGTGTGAGATAAAATGGTTGGAATTAAGATATAATAATGGTATGATTAGGTCATAAAAGAGGTAATAATATGCCTAAAATTATTCCGATTAAAGAGTTGAAGAATACTTCCGAGATATCTGATTTGTGCCATAAAACTAATGAACCGATTTTCATTACCATTATTACATCAAATTTTATCAATATTTTCCTGATGAGCAGATTGTGAACGCATGCGTTCACAATCTTAACTGGACACATATCAGAAGTCTTCTTCGTGTTTCAGATGAAAATGCGCGTTATTGGTATATGAAAGAGGCTGTTGATGAGAACTGGAGTTCGCGAACCTTAGATCGTAATATCAGTACGCAATATTATTATCGGCTTCTTCAGACACCGAAAAAAGCTGCTGTAATTGAAGAAATGAAACAGAAAACGGCGCAATTTCAGAAGAATCAATTTGAATTGATCAAAAGTCCGGTAATTGCAGAATTTCTTGGCTTCAAAAATGAGGACACTTACTTGGAGGGTGATTTGGATTATCTGGATCTTGTATTTTATAATATCGAACTCAAATGTTATGTCCTGATTGATTTGAAGATGGGGAGGATTACTCATCAAGATGTAGGACAGATAGATATGTATGTCCGTATGTACGATGATTTAAAGAGAGGAGAAGGAGATAATCCGACCATTGGAATATTATTGTGCTCAGAAACGGATGAAGATATTGCCAGATATTTGGTTCTTCATGATAATGATCGATTATTTATGTCAAAATATTTGACTTATTTACCCACGAAAGAGCAGTTGAAAGCGGAAATTGATCGACAAAAAGAAATTTTTTCATGCAGCATTCAACTTTGCAAATGAACGAAAAAGAGTAGATCTTTTATTAACTGTAATAATTGTCCGCACTGAGAAAAATTCCCATCTCTTTCCCCTTGCATTTCTTATATGATATGTTATGATAGAGCAGAGTTAGTATAAACTAACCAAAATATGGAAACAAGGAGGATGCAGGATGAACGACTGGAAACAGTGGGATGGATTCGAAGGACGTCTCTGGAAAGAAGAGGTCAACACCAGAGACTTTATTCAGAAGAATTACCAGCCTTATGACGGGGACGCTTCTTTTCTGGAAGGTCCCACGGAAGCGACCGACAGGCTGTGGGGTATTTTACAGAAGCTGCAGAAGGAGGAGCGCGCCAAAGGCGGAGTGCTGGACATGGATACGGATGTGGTTTCCACGCTGACTTCTCACGGCCCCGGCTACATCAGTGAAGAGACGAAAGATCTGGAAAAGGTGGTGGGTCTTCAGACGGACAAGCCGCTGAAGCGGGCGTTTATGCCTTTTGGAGGGATCCGTATGGCGGAGGAGGCATGCCGGACTTACGGTTATGAACCCAGCCCGGAGCTCCATAAGATTTTCAGCGAATACTGCAAGACGCACAATCAGGGTGTATTCGACGTCTATACGCCGGAGATCAAGAAGGCGCGCCATAATAAGATCATCACGGGGTTGCCGGATACTTACGGACGGGGACGGATCGTAGGCGATTACCGCCGGGTGGCTCTTTACGGCATCGATTATCTGATGGAGGAGAAAGCCAGGGATTTAGCCAACTGCGGGGATGGAACCATGACCGACGATGTGATCCGTCAGAGAGAAGAGATATCCATGCAGTACCGGGCGCTGGGAGAGATGAAGAAGATGGCCCGGATCTACGGATATGATATTTCCAAACCGGCGGCGGATGCCAGGGAAGCGGTGCAGTGGCTGTATTTCGGATATCTGGCGGCGATCAAGACGCAGAACGGGGCGGCCATGAGCGTGGGACGCATCTCCACCTTCCTGGATATCTATATCCAGCGGGATCTGGACAGGGGTATCCTGACAGAGAAGGAAGCGCAGGAACTGATCGATCATCTGGTCATGAAGTTCCGCATGGTGAAATTCGCGAGGATCCCGTCCTATAATCAGCTTTTTTCCGGCGATCCGGTATGGGCGACGCTGGAGGTGGCGGGAACCGGCGTGGACGGACGTTCCATGGTGACGAAGACCGACTTCCGGTTTCTCCATACACTGGAAAATATGGGACCCAGTCCGGAACCCAACCTGACGGTTCTCTATTCCTCTTCTCTGCCGGAGAATTTTAAAAATTATGCGGCGGATATCTCAATCCGTACCAGTTCGGTGCAGTATGAGAATGACGATGTGATGAAGCCGGTATGGGGCGACGATTATTCCATCTGCTGCTGCGTGTCCGCGACCCAGACAGGAAAAGAGATGCAGTTCTTCGGCGCCCGGGCGAACCTGGCCAAGTGCCTGCTTTATGCCATCAACGGCGGCGTGGATACCAAGTCCGGAGAGCAGGTAGGCCCCGCATACCGTCCGATTACTTCTGAATATCTTGATTATGATGAAGTGATCGAAAAATATGATCAGATGATGGACTGGCTGGCAAGACTTTATGTCAATACGCTGAACGCCATTCAGTATATGCACGACAAATATTATTATGAAGCGGCGGAGATGGCGCTGATCGACACGGATGTGCGAAGGACCTTTGCCACCGGCATCGCGGGATTTTCCCATGTGGTGGATTCTCTGAGCGCGGTCAGATATGCAAAGGTGAAAGTGATCCGGGATGAACGGGGGCTGGCGGTGGACTACGAGACGGAAGGAGACTTCCCGCGTTACGGCAATGATGACGACCGGGCGGATGATATTGCCGTATGGCTTCTGAAAACGTTCCTGGATAAGATTAAACGGTGCCATACCTATCGGGATTCAGAGCCTACCACATCGATCCTGACGATTACTTCCAACGTGGTGTACGGAAAAGCCACCGGCAGTATGCCGGACGGCCGCAAAGCGGGAGATCCGTTGGCTCCCGGCGCCAATCCCAGCTATCATGCGGAGCAGAACGGCCTGCTGGCTTCTCTGAATTCGGTGGCGAAGCTGCCCTACGAGTGGGCATTGGACGGGATCTCCAATACGCAGACCATCAATCCGGACGCTCTGGGACATGCGGAAGAGGAACGGATCCGCAATCTGGTCCAGGTAATGGACGGATATTTTGATCAGGGAGCGCATCACCTGAACGTAAATGTGTTCGGAAGAGAGAAACTGATCGACGCCATGGAGCACCCCGAGAAAGAGGAGTATGCCAATTTCACGATCCGGGTGTCCGGCTATGCGGTGAAATTTATCGATCTGACGAGAGAGCAGCAGATGGATGTGATCGCGAGAACCTGCCATGCAAGGATCTAGTGTGGAAGGATATATTCATTCTATAGAGACGTTCGGCCTGGTAGACGGGCCGGGCGTCCGCTTTGTGGTCTTTTTGCAGGGATGTCCCATGCGGTGTCAGTACTGTCACAATCCTGAGACCTGGAAGATGAAAGAGGGAGAGCTCTGGACGGCAGAAACTCTGTTTGCCAGAGCCTGCCGGTACCACAGGTACTGGAAGGGAAAACGGGGAGGAGAAGTGACCGGAGGAATCACCGTGAGCGGCGGCGAACCGCTTTTGCAGATGGAATTTGTAACCCGTTTTTTCCGGCTGGCGAAAGAACGGGGAGTGCACACGGCGCTGGACACATCCGGGGCTTTGTTTTCCATGAAAGATCCGTTCCGGGGAAGATTTTGTTCTTTGATGGAGGTGACGGATCTGGTGATCCTGGATCTGAAAGAGATGGACAGTGAGAGACACCGGATACTGACGGGGCATGGAAATGAAAATATCCTGCAGATGGCAAAGACTTTGTCGGACATGGGGAAAGATATGTGGATCCGCCATGTGCTGGTGCCGGGAGTGACGGACAGCCGGGAAAGCCTGCTGGCACTGAGAGACTTTCTCGGGACACTGGAGACGGTACGAAGAGCCGAGATCCTGCCGTATCACACCATGGGACAGATAAAATGGGAGCAGATGGGACTTCCTTATGCCCTGGACGGAGTGCGCCCTCCGTCGGAGGAAGAAGTCCGCCGGGCAGAAGAACTGACAGGCATGCGCGCGTAGAAAAACAGCTTCCCGGGATTACCTGGGAAGCTGTTTGATCTTTTCAAAGCTCTCGTCGCTGATTACATGCTCCATGCGGCAGGCGTCTTTCTTGGCGACTTCTTCGTCCACGCCGATGGAGATCAGGAACTGGGACAATACCAGATGACGCTCATAGATTTTCAGGGCGATGGAGAGACCGGAACCGGTCAGCATCAGGTTGCCGTGGTCGTCCAGCGTCACATATCCATTCTCGCGGAGGCGCTTCATCGCCACGCTGATGCTGGGCTTGCTGTAGCCCAGATGATTCGCCACATCGATGGAACGCACGTTTCCTAATTCTCTGGAAAGGACCAGGATGGCTTCCAGGTAGTCTTCCGGCGATTCCTGCATTTTCATAGATGAATTCCCCCTTTCTGTATTTTAAGTGTTATTATTCGCACTGCAATCAGTAAGTCAAGCATAACACAGGAAATCCCGGAATGCAATTGCAAATCCCGGAGAAACAGGGTACAATGGGCGTATGAAATCTGAGGAAAAAATATTTGTCCGGGAAGTGCTGAAGCTGATCCGGGGAGACCTGCAGACTGTTTTCCCTTATCTTGGCGAGGCGCTGGCGTTTCCGGAATGGAAAGAGACGGCGGGGAATCCGGGGACGGACGGTCTTAGTCTGTACTGGAATCCGGCGGAGGTTCTTGCGCAGTTTTGCAAAGATACAGAAAGTCTCCGGCGCGTCTATCTGCATCTTATCTATCATAACCTTTACCAGCATCCGCTGCGAAGGGCGGAGGAGGAGCAGTCCGTCTGGGACGCCGCCTGCGATCTGATGACAGAATACCGGATTGACCGCCTGTATCTGGAGGAGGCCGGCAAGACAATCCCCGGGGACAGAAGCAGGGTGTACCGGACACTGAGAGAAAACGGCGGCCTTTTTTCCGGCAAGAAGCTGCTTTCCTGGCTGTCTTCACGGACGGCGGAAGAACTGGAGCAGTTAAGACTGCTTTTTGGCAGAGACAGTCATGAATACTGGCTTCCCGGGATGGATGACGATGCAGGGGAAGGCGCCGGATCATTGAGGCGGGAGCGTATGCCGGATCAGGCGGACGCCGGACAGAGAATCAAGGCGCTGCATCGCTGGAGAACGATTTTTGAACAGCTTCCCGTCAGGGAGGCGGAGCACCGGAGACAGGCGGGGGGAAGCGCCGGATCAGGGGATGTTTCCATTGTCCTGGAAAAAGAACGCGGGCATGATTTCCGCCGGTTTTTGAAACGCTTCGCGGTGCAGAGAGAAGAAATGTGTCTGGATATGGACAGCTTCGACTATATCCCTTATGATTACAGCCGGAGAATGTACGACCGGCTGGTTTTTCTGGAACCGCTGGAGTACAGAGAGATGAGGAAGCTTCAGGAGTTCGTGATCGCCATCGACACGTCCGGTTCCTGCTCGGGAGAGATTGTCCGCAGCTTTCTGGAGGAAACCTGGGAGATTTTAAGCGAGCGCGAAAATTTTTTCCGGGAAATGGAGATTCACATTATTCAGTGTGACTGCCTGATTCAGGAGCATGTGAGGATCACCTGTGAAGAGGAGTGGAAGGAGTACCTGGAGCATATCCGGATCAAGGGACATGGAGATACGGATTTCACGCCGGTTTTCCGGATGGTGGACCGGCTGGTGAGTGAAGGAGATCTCCGGAACCTGAAAGGCCTTTTGTATTTTACAGACGGGGATGGCGTCTACCCTTCGGAGGCACCCTCCTATGATACGGCTTTTGTATTTTTAAATGAAAAATTACGGAAAGGGAAGGCTCCTGACTGGGCGATTTCCCTGACCCTGGACCGGGAATTGGAGAGACGGGAATGAATATAGAAGAAGCAAAAGAAGAGATTATCCGGAGTGTGCGCGCCTATACCGCGAAAGACGCATACGGATGCAGCCGGATACCGGTGCCGAAACAAAGGCCGCTGCTCCTGATAGGACCGCCCGGTGTGGGGAAGACCGCGGTCATGGAGCAGGCGGCCGACGCATGCGGAGTAGGACTTCTCGCTTATACAATGACGCATCATACCAGACAGAGCGCGGTAGGGCTCCCTCAGCTTGTAGAACAGGAATATGAGGGAAAGAAATACACGGTGACAGAATACACCATGAGCGAGATCATCGGTGAGATCTATGCGTATATGAAACGTACTGGATACCGGGAAGGGATCCTGTTCCTGGACGAGATCAACTGTGTGTCAGAGACTCTGGCTCCCACCATGCTCCAGCTCCTTCAGTATAAGACTTTTGGAAATCACCGGGTACCGGAGGGCTGGATCATAGCCGCCGCGGGAAATCCGAAAGAATTCAACCGTTCTGTGCGCGATCTGGACATGGCTTCGCTGGACCGGGTCCGGGTGATCCAGGTAGAGGCGGATTTTGGAGTCTGGAAAGATTATGCGTGGAAAAAAGGCGTGCATCCGGCGGTGCTGTCCTATCTGGAGACACATCCGGAGCATTTTTACCGGGTGAACCAGGAACATGGAAAAAGGGAGTTCGTGACCGCCAGAGGCTGGGAGGACCTCTCGGTGGTGCTTGCGGAATATGAGCGGCAGGGGATGGAGACGGGCAGAGATTTTATGGCCGGATTTCTCCGCTGCCCGGAGATCGCCGGCGATTTTGCCTCTTATTATCAAATGTACTGCTCTATGACCGGAAAATACCGGATCGCGGAACTGGCGGACGGCCGGCTTGAAGCCGCGGAAACGGATGCGCTGAAGGCATCCCTTCAGAATGTTCCGGCAGACGCCCGGTGCATGTTTATCAGACATCTTCTGGCGGCAGCCGGCGCGCAGATGACGGAATACGGCAGGCGGCGCAGATATCTGTCCCGGAGGCAGGAGGTCCTGGAACAGTACCGGAGCAGACAGGGAGACGGGCAGGACGCGGAGGATTTTCTCAGGCAGCGGGCGCATGCTCTGAAGGTCAGGAAAGAAAACGGTCTGTTAAAGCCGGGCGAAGAAGGCCTGGAGCGCCGGGTGGATGACAGCCTGAGAGAGATCCTGTACGGTCCGGGAGAAGACTCTGATATCAGAAAAGAGACGGAAGATCTGAAAAGGCAGAAAGAGGAGATTCTGAAGAACCTGAACCGGCTGACAGATTTTGTCAGAGACGCGTTCGGGGAAGACCTGGAACTGGCGGAATGGCTCCGGGGAATCGAAAACCACGGGGACGCGCATGCTCTGGGATTTTCCAGGCCGGAATACGCCGTACTCCTGGACCGTAAAGGACAGGAGGAGGCTCTGAAAGAAAAAATAAAAACATTGGAGGAACAATATGAAACTGCTGATTGCATCTGATATTCACGGTTCTGCATATTATTGCAGGAAACTGCTGGAAGCTTATAAAAAGGAAGAGGCGGACAAATTGATTTTACTGGGGGATATCCTGTATCATGGCCCCCGGAATGATCTGCCCGAAGAATATGCGCCCAAAGAGGTGATTGCCATGCTCAATCCCATGAAGCAGGAAATCCTGTGCGTACGGGGAAACTGCGATACGGAGGTTGATCAGATGGTGCTGGAATTCCCGATCCTGGCGGATTACGGTTTCCTGTACGAAAGGGGACGCATGATCTTCCTGACCCATGGACATGTGTTTAACGAAAACCATCTTCCGATGCTGAAAAAAGGGGATATCCTGCTCCACGGGCATACCCATGTGCCCGTATGCAGAGAGCATGAGGAGTATATTTATATGAATCCAGGCTCTGTATCCATTCCGAAAGAAGGAAGCGAGCACAGCTATATGACGTACGAAGACGGAATATTCATTTGGAAGAATCTGGACCGGGAAGCGTATCTGGAGTATCGGGTCGGTTAATAATTGCTGTCGATAATTGTTGAATTTGCCGGTGGAATTTCGTATAATGACTTTATACGATAAAAAGTCTCAAATACGGAGGAACATCGACATGAAAAAACTGACAGTTAGAAAAGACAAAGAGTGCATGGCCTGTCTGGCGTGTGTACAGGCCTGCTCCGAAGCCTTTTACAAGGTGATGGATCCGGGAAAATCCTGTATCCAGATCGTGGAAAAGAACGGGGTTGTAAAACCGTCTGTCTGCGTGCAGTGCGGAAAATGCGCGAAAGCCTGCGAAGCAGGAGCGATTACTCAGAACGCAAAGGGCGTGTACATGATTAACAAAAAACTCTGTACCGGCTGCGGCAAATGTGTGGAGGTCTGTCCGTTCCATGTAATGGTGAAAGCAGAAGATTCACCGGTAACGAGCAAGTGTATCGCATGCGGTATATGTGCAAAAGCCTGTCCGATGGATGTGCTGGAAGTCGTAGAGAAATAAACCGGAGATACCGGATTAAAGGGGCCGTCCTGATGTGACAGCCCCTTTTTATGCAATTTTTTTGAAAATATATTCAGAAAAAGACTTGCATTAACGGAACTTTGCATTATAATAAAATAGGTTTATGAGAATTAAAACCAGTTCAAAGTGAGGAGAATGATGATTATGAAAAAGAAAGTAGTAAGTGTGATGCTGTGTGCAGCCATGACAGCTGCAGTGCTGGCCGGCTGTGGAAGCAGCAGTGCTGAGACCGTCTCAGAGGATACATCGGCAGCTTCGGAAGAAACTGAGGATGCAGCTGCGGAAGAGACCGCCGAGGCTGATACAGAGGAAAGCGCGGGCGGAACCCTGGTAATGGGTACCAACGCAGAGTTCCCGCCGTATGAGTATTATGAGGGACAGGAGGTTGTCGGAATCGATGCGGAGATGGCTGCGGCAGTAGCTGAGAAGCTGGGGATGGAGCTGAAAATTGAGGATATGGCATTTGACTCTCTGATTCCGGCGCTTTCTTCCGGTAAGGTAGATATCGTGGCAGCAGGTATGACTGTAACAGAGGACCGCCTGGCTTCTGTAAACTTCTCTGATACCTATGCGACCGGTATTCAGGCAATTATCGTAACAGAAGACAGCGACATTGCATCCGCAGACGATCTGGTCGGAAAGACCATTGGCGTTCAGCAGGGAACTACCGGAGACTTGTATGCGACAGATGTGGAAGGCGCTACGATCGAGCGCTATGCGAAAGGTATGGAGGCAGTGCAGTCTCTGTCCCAGGGCAAGATCGATGCGGTGATCATCGACAACGAGCCGGCAAACGTATTTGTATCTGAAGTAGAAGGACTCAAGATTCTGGATGAAGCATTTGCAACCGAAGATTATGCGGTGGCAGTTGCGAAAGACAATGAAGAACTTCTGGAGCAGGTCAATACCGCTCTGGCAGAGCTGAAAGAGGATGGAACTCTTCAGGCAATCGTTGACAAATATATTACGGCTGAATAATCAGCCGGCTGATACAGGCAGAGGATAAATCATGAGTTTTCAGGAACATTTTTATTTAAACTTTATTAAAGATAACCGTTGGCTGTATATTTGGGACGGACTGAAAATAACGCTGACGGTGACGTTGTTCGCTACGCTGCTCGGTATTGTAATCGGTTTCGTTATCGCGATTATCCGATCTACACATGACCGCACAGGTAAGTTTAAGGTGCTGAATTTCATCGCCCAGATTTATCTGACTGTGATCCGGGGAACGCCGGTGGTAGTACAGCTGATGATTATTTATTATATAATCTTCGCATCAGTGGATATCAATAAAGTGATCGTGGCCGTGCTGGCGTTCGGTATCAACTCAGGGGCGTATGTGGCAGAGATCTGTCGTGCCGGTATTATGTCTATCGATATCGGCCAGCTGGAAGCGGGGCGCAGCATCGGTTTCAGCTACGCCCAGACTATGTGGTATATTATTCTGCCCCAGGCGTTTAAGAATATCCTGCCTGCATTGGGCAACGAGTTTATTGTGCTCCTGAAAGAAACGTCCGTATCTGGTTACATCGCGCTGCAGGATCTGACAAAGGGCGGAGATATTATCCGAAGCCGTACTTATGATGCTTTCTTCCCGCTGATTGCCGTGGCTTTGATTTATCTGGTGATGGTTATGATCTTTACCAAACTGGTATCCATGCTGGAAAGGAGGCTGAAGCAGAGTGAACGATAATGTGGCGATCCGTGCAGAGGGTGTCTGCAAAAGCTTTGACGGAAAAGGTGTTCTGAAAGGAATCGACCTGGATATTCATAAAGGTGAAGTGGTCGTGATCATCGGCCCGTCCGGTTCGGGAAAGAGTACATTTCTTCGATGCCTGAATATGCTGGAAGTTCCGGATGCAGGACATATATGGTTTCATGATGTGGATATTACCGAGAAGAAAGTGAACATTGACCATTATCGTCAGAAGATGGGCATGGTGTTCCAGCACTTTAATCTGTTCCCGCATATGGATATTTTGAAGAATATGACTATCGGCCCGGAGAAACTGCTGAATCTTCCTAAAGAAGAGGCGGAAAAAGAGGCTATGGCTCTTCTGGAGCGCGTAGGTCTGGCGGATCGGGCGCATTCTTATCCCAGTCAGCTTTCCGGCGGACAGAAGCAGAGAATCGCTATCGTGAGAGCCCTCTGCATGAAACCGGAAGTGATGCTGTTTGATGAACCTACATCTGCGCTGGATCCGGAGATGGTAGGCGAAGTGCTGCAGGTTATGAAGGATCTTGCCAGAGAGCATATGACCATGGTGGTTGTCACTCATGAGATGGGATTTGCCAGAGAGGTGGCGGACCGGGTAGTGTTTCTGGACGACGGGATCCTGATGGAGCAGAATCGACCGGAAGAATTTTTCGGCAATCCGCAGAATGAGCGTTTAAAAAGCTTCCTTGGAAAAGTTTTATAAAAGCCGTGGTTGAAACTGCTGTCGGTTTGTGTTAGAATACAACTGTTTGACACGTAGGAGGTGTGAAAATGGGAATTCTGAGAATCGTACTTACGGTTGTCTTTGTATTGGTCAGCATTGCGTTGGTAGTGCTTGTTCTGATGCAGGAAGGTAAATCAGCAGGTCTGGGTGCGATCGCAGGCGCGGCGGAGACATACTGGGGCAAGAATAAGGGACGTTCCATGGAAGGAACTCTGGTAAGACTTACAAAGATTCTTGCTGCGGCGTTTATTCTGCTGGCAGTGATTTTGAATCTGAATTTTTAAAACGACTGGATTTTGGGCACTCTTGTATTGACAAGGGTGCCCATTTTGTTGTTCTAGGGAGGTGAAGGGATGACGCAGGAAGAATTAAAACAGAAAAAAGAAATGGTATACGGATTGATCTGCAGCGATTTCTATGTGCCTATGAAGATCAAGGAGATGGCGATTTTTCTGCAGGTTCCGAAAGAACGGCGCCAGGAACTGCAGGAGGTGCTGGACGCGCTTCTGCAGGAGGGGAAGATCGAAGTGTCGCAGAAAGGGAAATATCAGAAGAGCAGAGGCGTATTCCTGACGGGAGTCTTCACGGCGCATCCCAAAGGCTTCGGCTTCGTGTCTGTGGACGGTATGGAGGAGGATGTGTTTATCCCTGAGGATCAGGTCCACGGCGCCATGCATCAGGACACGGTACAGATCACGGTGAAACCGGGACAGAGCGGGAAACGCCGGGAAGGCGCGGTGAACCGGATCGTAAAGCGCGGAACAGACCGGATCGTCGGACTTTATCAGGAGAGCAGGAATTTCGGGTTCGTGATCCCGGACAATGAGCGGTATACCCGGGATATCTTTGTGCCGAAAGAAGATTCCGGAGGAGCCGTGAACGGCCACAAGGTAGTGGTGGAACTGGTCTCCTACGGGACGGACAGAAAGAGTCCGGAAGGGAAGGTCGTGGAGATCCTGGGCCATATCAGTGACCCGGGGACAGACATATTGTCCATTGTGAAAGGTTACGATCTTCCGGTAGAATTTCCCGAGAAAGTCATGCGCCAGGCGGAGCGGGTGCCGGACCGGATCAGTGAGGCGGACATGCAGGGACGGACGGATCTGCGGGATGTGCAGATGGTGACCATTGACGGCGAGGACGCCAAGGATCTGGATGACGCGGTCTCTCTGGAGATGAACGGCGGTCAGTATATCCTGGGCGTCCATATCGCGGATGTGGCAAATTATGTACAGGAGGGGAGCGCGCTGGACAGGGAAGCGTTTGAGAGGGGAACCTCCGTGTATCTGGTGGACCGGGTGATTCCCATGCTGCCGCGCCGCCTGTCCAACGGGATCTGTTCCCTGAACGAAGGACAGGACCGGCTGGCTCTTTCCTGCATTATGACCATCGATCAGAAGGGGAAAGTGCTGGACCATGTGATCGCGGAGACGGTGATCCGTGTGGACCGCAGGATGACTTATACCAGTGTGAAGAAGATCCTGGAGGAGCAGGACGCGGAGGAATCTGCCCGTTATGAGGAACTCGTCCCCATGTTTCAGAGGATGCAGGAACTGGCCGGGCTGCTCCGGGCGCGCAGAAGAGCGCGCGGCTCCATCGACTTTGACTTCCCGGAGACAAAAGTGATCCTGGATGAGAAGGGAGAACCGGTGGAAATCCGGCCCTATGACCGTAACACGGCCACAAAGATCATCGAAGACTTTATGCTGATCGCCAACGAAACCGTGGCGGAGGATTATTTCTGGCAGGAACTGCCGTTCGTATACCGAACCCATGAAAATCCGGATCCGGACCGCATGAAAAAGCTGAGCACATTTATCAATAATTTCGGTTACTCTATCCGTTTCCGGGAGGATGAAGTACATCCCAAGGAACTTCAGAAACTTCTGGAGAGACTGGAAGGGACTCCGGAAGAGACGCTGATCAGCCGGCTGACCCTGCGCTCCATGAAGCAGGCGAAATATACGACGGAGTGTACCGGACATTTTGGCCTGGCAGCCAGATATTACTGCCATTTTACTTCTCCGATCCGCCGTTACCCGGATCTTCAGATCCATCGGATCATCAAAGACTCCCTGCGGGGCAGGATGAATCAGGAGAAGATCGAACACTACCGTAAGATTCTGGATGAAGTGGCGAAACAGTCCAGTGAACGGGAGCGCCGGGCAGACGAGGCGGAACGGGAAACGATCCGGCTGAAGAAAGCGGAATATATGAGCCGGCACCTCTGGGAAGAATACGACGGCGTGATCTCCGGAGTGACCGGATGGGGATTATACGTGGAACTGCCGAATACAGTCGAAGGCTTGGTGCATGTGGCCTCTTTACAGGGAGATTATTTTGAGTATAATGAAAATGCATACGAGATGGTCGGCCAGCGTACCGGAAAGACATACCGCCTGGGGCAGACAGTCCGGGTGCAGGTGGTAAAAGCGGACCGGACGACCCGGACCGTAGATTTCGAGCTGGCAGAACAACAGGAAGAGTGAGGAATTCATGGGGAAAGACAGTATTAAACTGATAGCGAACAATAAAAAGGCGTATCACGATTATTTTATAGAAGATACCTATGAGGCGGGGGTGGCTCTCCACGGGACGGAGGTGAAATCCCTGCGCATGGGAAAATGCAGCATCAAGGAATCTTTCGTGCGCATAGAAAAAGGAGAAGTGATCGTCTACGGCATGCATATCAGTCCGTATGAAAAAGGAAACATTTTCAATAAAGATCCGCTGCGGCCGAAGAAGCTTCTGATGCACCGGTACGAGATCAATAAGATCACCGGGAAGATCGCCGAAAAAGGATACACGCTGGTGCCCCTGCGGGTTTATTTCAAAGGCAGTCTGGTGAAAGTGGAGATCGGCCTGGCCCGCGGCAAGAAGCTCTACGACAAACGGCAGGATATCGCGAAAAAAGATATGCGCCGGGAGGCGGAAAAAGAGTTCAAGGTGCGGAATCTGTACTAAACACTTGACATTTTCGTGCCCAGCGTATACTATGAAGTGACAGCGAGACGATGAGATTTCTTCAGCATATCTGACTTTACCTGTTTTCGGGCTTGTAAAGGTTTCGACGGGGGTTTTGAAGTTGGAGCAGCCATCCGAAGGTACCGCGTAAGGTGCAAACTTAAATATAAACGCTGAAGATAATTTAGCAGTCGCTGCCTAACGGCAGCTGTCTGACGCAGAGCACCTGCACTTTGCGGCCCAGGCATCGACGATGCAGGAAACGACATATGCTAAGCTTTGCGCATATGGGCGTATCATGAAGCTACTGAAGCCGTAAGCCTGCCGGTTGGCGTACGGCGGAGGGAATGTCAAATAAGCGGCTGTGATGGGAGATACTGCAATGGATGGGCTTTCGGACGCGGGTTCGATTCCCGCCAGGTCCATAAAGAGCGCCGTTTTTACGGCGCTTTTTTGCTGCCCAGAAAAAATAATTTGTCTGCAACTATTTGCCGCCTTCGGGAATCTATATAACAGAAAGAAAAAGAAAGGAGCAGATATGGAAAAGGATTTGTACGAGATTCTGATAGAGTATATCCTGGAGGATCAGAACCGGTTCTACCGGCTGGCTTACAGTTATGTGCAGAATAAAGACGACGCGCTTGATATTGTGCAAAACGCCATATGCAGAGCGCTGGAACGGTATGAAACACTGCGTGACGCCGGAGCAGTCCGGGCCTGGTTCTACAGAATTCTGGTAAACGAGAGTCTTGCCATGTTGAGAAAGAGGAAGGAAGTGCCTCTGCCGGATGATGGTACCGGAGCAGAGATCCCGTATCATGAAAAAGGTTACGACATACAGGATGATCTCTATGAGCAGATCAATCGGTTGAACGAGGAGGTGCAGACCGTAATCAAGCTGAGATTTTATGAAGAACTGACCCTGCAGGAAATAGCGCAGATCACAGAGACAAATCTGAATACGGTAAAAGCCAGGTTGTATCGTGGACTGAAAACTTTGAAACAGAATATACAGGAGGTGGACGCATGACCCAGATATCAGACGCAAAAAAAAGATACGATGAGATCCCGATTCCGGAAGAACTGTCCGACGTTGTCCGGTCGGCGATTGATTATTCGGCAGTGCGGAAGAAAAAAATCCGGAAACGGCAGAACTTCAGGATCGGAAAGAGAGTACTGGCAGCTGCAGCAGCGCTGGCCGTTGTGTTTACAGTGGGACTGAATACCAGTACGGCTTTTGCGGAGAGCATGAGTGAACTTCCGGTAATAGGCACCATTGCCAGAGTCCTGACTTTCCGGTCTTATGAAAAGACGACGGAAGATTTGTCGATCTCTGTGGATATTCCCAGTGTGGAGATGATCGGAGAGGACAGCGGTCTTGCTGACGCCTTAAATGAAGAGATTTACGCGCGCTGCGAAGAATATGCGCAGGAAGCCATTCAGCGGGCGGAGGAGTACAAAGAGGCGTTTATGGCGACCGGCGGTACCGAAGAAGAGTGGGCCGCCCACAATATTGAGATAAAAGTGTGGTACGAGATCAAATCTCAGACAGAGCAATACCTGTCCTTTGCGGTCATGGGTGCAGAAAACTGGGTGTCCGCGTATAATGAGACAAGGTATTATAATCTGGATTTGTCTACCGGTAAGACGGTGACGCTGCAGGATCTTCTGGGTGATGATTATACCCGTATCGCTGATGAAAGTATTCGAAATCAGATGGAGGAAAGGACCGCTGCCGGTGAAGCAGTCTTCTTTACAGAAGCGGAAGGCGGGTTCGCTGGAATCACTGAGAATGCAAAATTTTATATCAACGAGGCGGGAAATCCGGTCGTTGTGTTTGACCAGTATGAGATTGCGCCGGGTTCCGAGGGAATGCCGGAGTTTGAAATTGTGAAAGAATAATCAGTAGGAGGAAAAAAGATGAAAAAGATGAGACTTGTTTTGGCGGGAATACTGACGGCGTTCTGCCTGACGGCGTGCGGAGGCCAGGCGAACATGGCAACTACCGTAGAAACTATAGATATGTCGAAAAATACAGAGCAGGATGAGACGGAAACCACAGCGCAGGATGAGACGGAAACTGCGGCACCGGAAGAAGAGGAAGCCGCAGCATCGGGAGAGACAGCAGAAACGCCTGCGGAGCAGGAAAGTGATGCGGAGGACAGGGCCCCGGCAGAAGAAGGACAGACTTCGGGAGGACTGGACAATTTCGATGTGGATCAGGAAGAAGTGGAAGCATTTGCGGAAAAGATCAAAGAGGCAGTGGCTGCTCAGGATCTGGAAGCATTGGCTGATCTGACGTCTTTCCCGGTATATGTGGGCGTCTCTGAGAACGGCGTCGTGGAAACGAGAGAAGATTTTCTGGCGCTGGGAGCAGACACGGTGATGACGCCGGAACTTCAGGAAGCGGTGGAAGGAACGGATGTGACCGCGCTCTCCGCCAGCATGGCAGGATTTACCATGATGACGGAAGGAGTCAGCGGAAGCATTACTTTCAGTATGACCGCGGACGGATTGGCGATTACCGGCATCAATTACTGATGCTTTCCAAAATGGATGCAGGACGCGGGGCAGGCCGCGCGGCAGGCTCCGCATCGGATGCATTCGGGGGAGACGGAGATTTCTTCCGGCTTCAGATCCAGAGGACAGGCCCGTTGGCAGGACATGCAGGAGATGCATTTTTCCTTTTCCCAGCGTATCTGCACCAGGCTGAAACGGTTGAACCATCCGTAGACAGCGCCCAGAGGGCAGAGATACTGGCAGAACGGGCGATATACTTTGATGGATAAACATAGAATACCGACCAGGATACCCAGTTTCCAGAAAAACAGCGGGCCGATCTGGCCTCGAAGGCTTTCATTGGCAGCGAGCAGAGGCAAGGCTCCGAAAAAAGTGCCTGACGGACAGAGATATTTGCAGAAAGCAGGTATCTTTGCGAAACTGCCGCCAAAGAGGAACCAGGATCCGATACATACCAGCAGAAGAAGAACGGCGTACTTTCCATATTTCAGAATATGGTGGAAAGGAAGCCGTTTTCTTTTGCGGAACAGAGGAATCTTGTGCAGGAGATCCTGCACAAGCCCGAACGGACAAAGCCAGCCGCAGACAAAACGTCCCAGCAGACTGCCGAATACAAAGAGAAATCCCAGTACCGCGAAAGGAATCTCATATCCCTGACGGTTGAGGAGCGCCTGCAGCGCGCCGATGGGACAGGAAGCCAGAGCGCCAGGACAGGAATAACAGTTCAGGCCGGGAACACAGACATATTTCAGGTTTCCCCGATAGATCTTTCCGCTCAGGAAACCATAGGCATAGCCATTGGTGATAATTGTATAAAGAAGTTGTACAGTAAATCTTATCCGTTTCATAGTTTTACCCGATCCCGATGCATTCCAGACAGATCATGACTGCTTTCCGGAAAATAACTGTAAATTCGCCGTGGACTGCGCCGGCTGCAAGAAACAGGATGCCGGTCAGAACCCCGGCGGTCCATCCCGGGATGCGCCCGGGTATTTTTATATTATTCTTCCAGGTAAACATCGATGAGCTCCTTCCAGACATCTTTCTCTTTGGAACCGAGAACCGTATCCAGGATCCTGCCTTCAGAGTCCACGAAAAAAGTGGTGGGTACGGCGGTCACATCGGTCAGCATGGCCGTATATAAGGATTCATTCAGGAGCAGGTGCGTATAGGTATCCGCACCGGTCTCGCTGATCAGAGAGAGGGCGGTCTGGAGCGTGTCTTCATCGCCTTCCATCACATCGCTGATGATTCCGATGATCTGGAAATCTTCCGGGGAGTATTCGGCTGCCAGCTCACCCAGGTAAGGCATTTCCATCAGACAGGGGTTACAGTAAGTGGCCCACACATTGACCATGGTCAGCCGGGAATCGGCGAATATATCGGAAGTGACAGTTTCACCGTCTGCAGAAACAGCCTCAAAGGTGACCGGAGGCGTAAATGGTTCCAGCTCGACAGAGCCGTCTGACGCATCCGGGGAGGACTCTGCGGTTTCGCCGGATCCGGTGTCTGCCCCGCATCCGGACAGCGAAGCAGAAAATGTTGCGGCTGCCAGGAGCAGCATGAGAACAGTTTTTCTCTTTTTCATAAGGTTCTCCTTGTGTTTTCCAAAATAATATAGGAAAATAATATAGGAAAACAGAAAAGTTTTCAAGTAAATCCTGCGGGCGCAGGATTCACAAAATGTACATAGAGCGCTGATACAATAAAGAAAAAAGAAAGGGGCCGAAAATATGGAAAAGCTTAAAGTACTGATAGTAGATGATGAAAGCCGTATGCGCAAGCTGGTCAAGGATTTTCTTGTGAAAGAGAATTTTGAAGTATTGGAAGCAGGAGACGGAGAGGAAGCGCTGGATGTTTTCTTCCAGGAAAAAGATATTGCCCTGATCCTGCTGGACGTGATGATGCCGAAAATGGATGGATGGCAGGTCTGCAAGGAAATAAGGAACTATTCTAAAGTGCCTATTATTATGTTGACAGCAAAGGGAGACGAGAGAGACGAGCTGCAGGGGTTTGAGCTGGGGGTTGATGAATATATTTCAAAACCGTTCAGTCCGAAGATTCTGGTCGCGCGCGTAGAAGCGATCCTGCGAAGATCCAATCCGATGATGAGCGAAGACATCTTGTCGGCAGGGGGAATCGATCTGAACAGATCCGCGCACCAGGTGACGATTGACGGCAAAAATATAGAGTTGAGCTATAAAGAATTTGAACTGCTGGCATATTTTATGGAGAATCAGGGGATCGCCCTGTCCAGGGAAAAGATCCTCAATAATGTGTGGAACTATGATTACTTCGGAGACGCCAGGACTATAGACACCCATGTGAAGAAACTCCGCAATAAGCTGGGCGAAAAAGGTGATATGATCAAGACAATCTGGGGAATGGGCTATAAATTTGAACCGCAGGAGGCATAAGAGATGGACACAGTATCAGTGGAGCAGGCTACAGAGCTGATCCTGGAGAGGATAAAAGCGATCGATGAGACGGAAGAGATAGAGGTAGAAGACGCGCTGGGACGCATCCTGGCGGAAGATATGAGGTCGGAATTTGACAATCCTCCGTTTGACCGTTCTCCCATAGACGGCTATGCCTGCCGGAGTGTGGATATAGCGGGCGCTTCTGAAGAACGTCCGGTCCGCCTGAAAGTGGTAGAAGAAGTATATGCCGGAGCCTATACGGACCGGGAGGTCCGGAAAGGAGAGGCAGTGCGGATCATGACCGGCGCGCCGGTGCCGGCGGGCTGCGACTGCTGCGTGCGGCAGGAGGACACGGATTATGGGGAAGAGGTGGTCCGTATCTTCAGGCCGGAAAAAGAATGGGGTAATTACTGCTTCAGGGGGGAGGATTTTAAAGCCGGGAGCGTGCTGATGAAAAAGGGAAGCCGGATTGGCTTTGTAGAGATGGGCGTCCTGGCAGGCATGGGACGCGGGACAGTTCCGGTCTACCGCCTTCCGAGGGTGGTGATCCTGACCACCGGGGATGAAGTGGTGACGCCGGGGGATCCGCTTCTGCCGGGAAAGATTTATGACAGCAACAGGATGCTTCTGACGGGACGTCTGAAGGAACTGGGAGTGCGGCCTTCGCTGGTAAGATGGGTGGAGGACCGTCCGGAAGCGATGGCGGATACACTGCGGGAGGCGGCACAGAAAGCCGATCTGATCCTGACGACAGGAGCCGTCTCTGTGGGGAAAAAGGATATCATGCACGAAGCGCTGAAGATGGCCGGAGCCGAACGTGTATTCTGGAAGGTGAAAGTAAAGCCGGGGATGCCGACGCTGTTTTCCGTGTACCAGGGAGTACCGGTTTTAAGCCTGTCCGGCAATCCGTTCGGAGTCGCGGCGATTGTGGAACTTCTGGTGAGACCGGCTATCCAGAAGATGAAGAGGGACGACTCTGTCCGTCTGGTGCGGGTGAAAGGGATCATGGCGGATACCTTTCCCAAGCCCAGCAAAGGGCGCAGGCTGATCCGGGCATATTGGGAGAACGGAATGTTTCATCTTCCGAAAGGACTTCATTCCAATGGAGTGTTGGCATCCATGATCGGCTGCAACTGTCTGATCGACATGCGGCCGGGAGATCCGGAACTGAAAGAAGGAGCCCCCGCGGAGGCTATCCTTCTGTGACGAGGAAAAATGATGGGAGAAAAAGGAACTTCATACGTGTTCGCAGTCAGCGGCATCAAAAATTCCGGAAAGACGACTCTGATCACTCGTGTGCTTCCGATCCTTGCGAGGCATGGCATCAGGACGGCAGTGATCAAGCATGACGGCCACGATTTTGAGGCAGACGTGCCGGGGACGGACAGTTACCGCCATTTCCAGGCAGGAGCATATGGAACGGCTGTTTTTTCCGGTGAAAAATATATGGTTGTGAAGAGACAGAAGCAGACGTCAGAGGAGGAATTGATGAACTTATTCCCCGAGGCGGATCTGATTCTGCTGGAAGGATTCAAGGATTCCTTCTATCCGAAGATCGAAGTGATCCGCAGGGGAAATTCCGGAAAAAGTGTATGCAGGGAAGGGCTTTGGGCAGTGGCTACAGATCTTCTGCCGGAGGAACTTCCGGACATAGACGCGCCGCTTCTGAATCTGAATGCACCGGAGGAGATTGCGGCGTTTCTTATGGATGCGATGTCCATGGAGCGCCCGCGAACAGCTTCATCCGGTCCCGCCTTGCCGCGCAGATCAGGGTCAGATGGTACTGCCGGGCCAGACTGACGGCTTCTGCAGTGGGGGAAGCCTTGCTGGCAAACACAGGAATGCCTGCCCGGATCGCTTTCAGGACCATGTCTGCGGGAGCCCTGCCGCTGGAGTAGAGAATACATGATCCAAGCGGGATCCCGCGGCGCAGCGCATAGCCGACTGCTTTATCGACGGCATTATGACGGCCGATATCCTCGCATTGGAAAAGGAGCCGGTCTTCCCGGGCGAGAAAACAGCTGTGCGTGGCAAAGGTCTGACTGTGCAGCGGCATACCGCTGGAAAAACGGTCTGCCAGAGAGAAGATCTGAGACGGGGACCAGGGGATAGGCGCCGGCGGTTCAGGTGCATTGACGGCAGGGAGCGGTTCTTTTAGTATGGCGTCGGCAGTTTTCAGGCTGCTGTCGATCCTGATCTCTTCCACATCGTCTGCGGATGAGATCAGGCCGCTGGTGAGCAGCCTTCCGAGTATCAGTTCAGGCAGATATTCCGGAATGCATACGACGGAAAAAGAATATGCATGGGAAACCTGTACCTTCATATGGAGTTCACACAGTACCTGTTCCTGCTCCGTACGGCAGATGCCGTCACGGCCAATATAGGTATATTCGCGCCTCTGTGTGAGAGGTGCTCTGGATAGCGGTTCTTGTATGCGCATGTCTTTTCCTCCTGCTTTTTCTGCATTATACAATTCCTGTTTTCAGGTGTCAAAAGGAGAATATATCAGTATGGAATTTTCGATGATCGTGCTTGCGGGCGGAAAGAGCAGCCGGATGGGACGGGATAAGTCAGACCTTCTCCTGGGCATGGATACATTTCTCAATGTCCAGATCAGGAAGGGGACAGAACTGGGGATCCGGGATATCCTGGTATCCGGTTACCGCGGGGAGGACTGTCCGGTCCCGGTGATAAGAGACCGGTTGGAGGGAAGAGGCCCCCTGGGCGGACTGGAGGCATGCCTGCGGCGCGCCGTCCATGATAAAGTGCTGGTGCTGGGAGTGGACATCCCATTGGTCCCGGCTGCCGAATTGAGGCAGTTGATGGAACAGTCGGCCGGAAACCGGGAAGCCGTGACGATCCTGTCCCACGGGGGAAAGGAAGAACCGCTGATCGGTGTCTATGAAAAAAGTCTGGCGGATGCCATGAGGAAAGAAGTGATCCGCGGAAGGGGATCCGTATTCGCGTTTATCAATCATACGGGCTATGATGTTTTTTGCAGCAAGGCTCCGGAAGCCTGTTTTTCTAACGTGAATTGTGAAGAAGATTACACGCGTCTTCGGGAAGAAAATATTATCTAAAATAAGAATAATAAAGGAAATAAAAACAGATTGTTTTTGAAGATAAAGCAATCTATAATGATGATTGTAGAATATTTCAATAAAAAACAGACAGAGGAGGTAAGAGGGTATGCTCGATCAGTCCTATTATGCCAAAGCGGATGAGATCATCGACCAGTACGGCGGGGAGCCGGCGTCCCTGATCCCGATTATGCAGGCAATACAGGGGGAGTATCGCTATCTTCCAGGTGAACTGCTGACATATGTTGCAGGAAAAATCGGGGTTACAGAGGCAAAGGCATGCAGCGTCGCCACGTTCTATGAGAATTTCTCGTTTGATCCGAAGGGGAAATACGTGATAAAGGTATGCGACGGTACAGCCTGTCATGTGCGGAAATCCATGCCGGTGCTGGAAGCATTATATGAGAAGCTCGGACTGAGCAGGGAGAAAAAGACCACGGACGATATGATGTTTACCGTGGAGACAGTATCCTGCCTGGGCGCCTGCGGACTGGCGCCGACACTGATGGTGAACGATGAAGTCCATCCGAGGATGACGCCGGAGAAAGCAAGAGACTTGATCGACCAGCTGAGAGGGGGTGCCGGAGCATGATTCAGGACAGAAACGCGCTGAAACAGGCAAGAGAGAATGCGGAAAAAGTGCTGGACTCTTATGCCTGCAGGATTTTAGTCTGTTCAGGAACCGGATGTATCGCCACGGGTTCCGAGAAGATCTATGAAAAATTTCTGGAGATTACCAAAGATGCTCCGGGCGTAACGCTGGAGTTCGCTCCCCATGATGAGAAAGCGCATCTGGGTGTAAAAAAGACCGGATGTCAGGGAATCTGCGAGCTGGGTCCGCTGGTCCGGATACAAAAAGGCGGCGAGACTATCCAGTACACGAAGGTACAGCCGGATGACTGCCGGGAGATTTTTGAAAAGAGCGTGCTGGGAGATGAGATCATAGAACGGCTGCTGTACCAGAAAGGCGGACTGCACTGCAAACGTCCGGAAGATATTCCTTTTATCGCGAAGCAGACCCGCATTGTTCTGAAAAACTGCGGAAAATACGACGCGGAATCCCTGGAAGAATATATTGCCAGCGGCGGATTCCGCGCTTTGGAGAAAGCCATGTTCGAGATGAATCCGGATCAGGTCATCGCGGAAGTGGATAAGTCCGGACTTCGGGGAAGAGGCGGCGGCGGATTTCCGGCCGGCCGCAAATGGATCCAGGTGGCGCGTCAGAAAGAGACGATCCGGTATGTGGTATGCAATGGCGATGAGGGAGATCCGGGCGCGTTCATGGACGGTTCGGTCATGGAAGGCGATCCCTACCGGATGATCGAAGGCATGATTCTGGCCGCCTATGCGGTACGGGCTCAGAACGGTTACATCTATGTGCGCGCGGAGTATCCTAATTCCGTGGCGCGGCTCAGACATGCGATCGGGGTACTGGAGGAGCAGGGGCTTCTGGGAGACCATATTCTGGGAACGGATTTCAGTTTCCGCTTACATATCAACAGGGGCGCGGGCGCGTTTGTATGCGGTGAAGGCAGCGCGCTTACGGCGTCTATTGAAGGCAACAGAGGCATGCCCAGAGTGAAGCCTCCGCGGACAGTAGAGCAGGGACTTTGGGCAAAGCCTACGGTTCTGAATAATGTGGAGACCTATGCCAATGTACCGGAGATTATTTTAAAGGGAGCGGACTGGTATCGGACCATCGGAACGGAAGGCTCTCCGGGAACGAAGACCTTTTCTCTGACCGGAAGTATTGAGAATACCGGTCTGATTGAAGTGCCTATGGGTACGACGCTTCGGGAGATTATCTTCGACATCGGCGGCGGACTGAAATCCGGCGCTAAGTTTAAAGCGGTACAGATCGGCGGACCTTCGGGCGGCTGCCTGACGGAAAAGCATCTGGATGTGCCTCTGGATTTCGACTCAGTGAAAAAATACGGGGCGATCGTCGGTTCCGGCGGCCTGGTGGTAATGGATGAGAATACCTGTATGGTGGAAGTGGCGCGGTTCTTCATGAGCTTTACTCAGAGAGAATCCTGCGGCAAATGCGGTCCATGCCGTATCGGCACCAAACGTATGCTGGAGATCCTGGAGAAGATTGTGGATGGCAGAGGAGAGCCGGAGGATCTGGAAAAGCTGGAGCATCTGGCGCATTTTGTCAAAGACCGTTCTCTCTGCGGACTGGGCAAGAGCGCGCCGCTTCCGGTGCTCAGCACCATCGAGAATTTCCGGGATGAATATATGGAACATATCGTGGAAAAGAAATGCACCGCTCATGTCTGCAAGGCTATGCGAGTATACGCGATCGATCCCGAGAAATGCAAAGGCTGCACAAAATGTGCGCGCAACTGTCCGGCGGGAGCGATTACCGGCAATCGGAAAGAACCGCATGTGATCGATGCATCCAAGTGCATCAAATGCGGCGCATGTATGGATAACTGCGCATTTGGCGCGGTTTATGTGGAATAGAGGAGGGTAGATGATATGATTCATTTGACCATAGACGGCATCCCGGCAGAGGTGAAAGAGGGTACGACGATCCTGCAGGCGGCGGAACAGATCGGAGTGAAGATTCCTACTCTGTGTTATCTGAAAGACGTACTGCCGGACGGATCCTGCCGCCTCTGTGTGGTTGAAGTGACCAACAACGGCAGGACCAAATTTGATACGGCATGTACGCTTCGCTGCTCGGAGGGAGATGAGGTACAGACCATGTCGGAGAAGGTGGTGGCATACCGGAAGGATACGCTGGATCTTCTGCTTTCCGATCACCGGGTTCACTGTTTCTCCTGTGAGGCCAACGGAGACTGCAAGCTTCAGGAATACTGCTTTGAGTATGGAGTGGAAAAGACCAGTTATCCGGGAGAGATGAAAGATATGCCGGTGGACGACTCCAATAAATTTTTCACTTATGATCCAAGCCTGTGTATTCTCTGTCACAGATGCGTGAATACCTGTAAAGAGATCGTAGGACGCGGAGCTATCGATACGATGAACCGTGGATTTGAGTCTGTAATCGGCGCCCATTATAAGAATAAATGGGATCAGGGTATCTGCGAATCCTGCGGAAACTGTGTACAGGCGTGCCCTACAGGCGCTCTTTCCATGAAGCGCAGAAAGAAATATCGCTCCTGGCAGGTAGAGAAAAAAGTGCTGACGACATGTCCCCACTGCGGAACGGGCTGCCAGTTCTATCTGGTGGTCAAGGACGGCAAGATCGTAGATACGGAAGCATATAACGGAGCGCCCAATAAGGGATTGCTCTGCGTAAAAGGACGGAGCGGAAGCTTCGATTTTGTCAATTCTCCGGACCGTCTGAAATATCCGCTGATTAAGAATAAGGAGACCGGTGAATTTGAGCGCGCCACCTGGGATGAGGCGCTGGATCTGGTAGCCTCCAAATTCATGGAGATCAAGAAAAAATACGGCCCGGACTCACTGGCCGGATTCGCATGTTCCCGTTCTCCGAATGAAGACATCTATATGGTGCAGAAGATGGTACGTACCTGCTTTGGAACGAATAACACGGATAACTGCGCCCGCGTATGTCATTCCGCGTCTGTGGCGGGACTTTATATGACGCTGGGTTCCGGCGCCATGACCAACCCGATCGAAGACATTACCCGCAACGCAGATCTGATCATGCTGATCGGATCCAACCCGGAAGAAGCACATCCGGTGATCGGTATGCAGATCCGTCAGGCGGTGAACCGCGGCTGCAAACTGATCGTAGTAGATCCGCGTGACATTGATCTGGCAAAGAAGGCGGACATTCATCTGAAGCTGAGACCTGGAACCAACGTGGCATTTGCCAACGGCATTATGCATGTGATCATCGAAGAAGGGCTTCAGGACCAGAAATTCATCGAAGAGCGGACGGAAGGATACGAAAAGATCCGCGATATCGTAAAAGAATATACGCCGGAGCGTGTGGCCGGGATCTGCCATATTGATCCGGAAGACCTGCGCCGTGCCGCGATCATGTACGCGAAAGCGGACCGCGCGCCGATTATTTATTGCCTTGGTGTTACGGAGCATTCTACCGGTACAGAGGGCGTTATGTCCATGTCCAATATGGCTTTGCTGGTGGGCAAACTGGGGCGTCCGGGATGCGGCGTCAACCCCCTGAGGGGACAGAATAATGTGCAGGGAGCCTGTGATATGGGCGCGGTTCCCACAGATTTTCCGGGCTATCAGAAGATCAATACCCCGGGGGTAGTGGAGAAATTTGAAAAGGCATGGGGCGTGCCGCTGAATCATGAAGTGGGTACGCATGCGACCGATGTTTTCCCGAAAGTAATCAAAGGGGAGATCAAAGGACTTTATATCTATGGGGAAGATCCCGTGGTTACCGACCCGGATACTTCGCATGTGATCAAAGCACTGGAAAGCCTGGATTTCTTTGTGGTTCAGGAATTGTTCATGACTGAGACCGCAAAATACGCGGACGTAATATTGCCGGGTATGAGTTATGCGGAGAAAGAAGGGACCTTCACCAATACGGAACGCCGTGTCCAGAGGGTCCGCAAGGCCGTGACCGTGGACGGAGACATGAGACTGGATACAGATATTATTATCGACCTGATGAACCGTATGGGTTATCCCCAGCCGCATCTGACTTCAGCGCAGATCATGGACGAGATCGCCTCCGTGACTCCGAGTTTTGCCGGCATCAGCCATGCGCGGCTGGACAGCGAAGAAGTGGGCGGAAGAGGACTGCAATGGCCATGTACTTCGAAAGATCATCCGGGCACGCCGATCCTTCATGTGGGCAAATTCACCCGCGGGCTGGGATGGTTTTATCCCGCAGAATATGTACCGTCCGCGGAACTTCCGGATGATGAATATCCGATTATCCTGATGACGGGGCGTATATTGTATCATTATACAACCAGAGCCATGACGGGAAGAACGCCGGAGCTGATGGAGATTGAAGGGAAATCTTTCATCGAGATGAATGAAGAAGACGCGGAGAGACTTCATATCAGCAATGGAGAAAAAGTTCGTGTGTCTTCCAGAAGAGGAAGTATTGAGACGACTGCCCGTGTGGGAACAAAAACTTCTCCGGGAGAGAGCTGGATGCCGTTCCATTTCCCGGATGGAAACGCGAACTGGCTGACGAATGCCGCGCTGGATAAATACGCAAGAATACCGGAATATAAAGTATGCGCGGTTAAGATTGAGAAGCTTTAAAAAAAACGGGAACAGAGTTATAATAGAAGGCGGAGCACATCGGAGCTCCGCCTTTTGTAATAACTGAGAAAAAGCGGAATATTGGGACAGGTGATAAAGAGTGAAAAAAACCAGAAAACATTCGATTCGTACCAGAATGACGATTATATTTACGGTAATCCTGCTTGCTGCGCTGGCGGCCTGCTGGCTGCTCAATCATTTCTTCCTGCAGCGCTATTATATGAACAATAAAGAGAAGGTGCTTGTGGAGGCTTTTGATTATTTGAATGATGCGTCAGGCGGCGGCAACCTGGAAGCTGATGACTTTGTGCAGGAACTCAGTAATCTGTGTGAGACTAATAATATCAGTCTTTATGTTATGGGAAGCGATGGGCAGGGTATCCTCAGTACGGTCCGGGATTCGGGCGTGCTGCAGCGACGGCTGTATATGTATCTGTTTGCGCAGGATAATACTTCCAACGACATTGTCATGCAGGAAACGCAGAATTTTTCGATTCATGTGAGCGCTGATTATTTTACTGATATAGAATATCTGGAGATCATCGGTTTTTTACAGGGGGGAGAAACACTTGTGGCGAGAACTGCTCTGGAGCCGATCCGGGAAAGCGTGGAACTTGCCAACCGGTTTTTCGCGCAGGTAGGTCTGACGGCTCTGGTTATAGGGGCGGTCATTATATGGATTCTGTCGGGCAAGCTGGCGGGCCCCATTCTGGAACTGGCAAAGTTGTCGGAACGTATGAGCAACCTGGATTTTAATGTGAAATACAGCGGAGGAAAAGACGCAGAGGTGGATTTCCTGGGGCATCATATGAACCAGCTTTCAGAAAAACTGGAAAAAACCATTTCAGAACTGAAGACGGCGAACAATGAACTGCAGCGGGATATCGAACAGCGGGAGAAAAACGACGAGATGCGCCGGGAGTTTTTGTCCAATGTGTCTCATGAGCTGAAGACGCCGATCGCTTTGATTCAGGGGTATGCGGAAGGTCTTCAGGCATGCGTCAATGACGATCCGGAAAGCAGGGAATTTTACTGTGACGTGATCATTGACGAGGCGGGGAAGATGAATACGATGGTCAAAAATCTGCTCACGCTGAATGAACTGGAGTTTGGCAATGAAGTGGTAGAGATGGAACGGTTTGACTTGACAGGTATGATCCACAATATGCTTCAGTCCACAAAGATTCTGTTTGAACAGAAAAATGTCCGGCTTGTGTTTGATGTGGGAGAACCCGTCTATGTATGGTCCAATGAATACAAACTGGAAGAAGTAGTGACCAATTATGTAAGCAATGCCCTGAATCATGTAGAAGGAGAAAATGTGATCAAGGTAACGATTGAAAAACAGAAAAAACAAGTGCGCGTCGGCGTGTTCAATACCGGAAAGCCTATCCCGGAGCAGGATGTGGAGCGGATCTGGGATAAGTTTTATAAAGTGGACAAGGCAAGGACCAGGGAATACGGCGGCAGTGGCGTAGGATTGTCTATTGTAAAAGCAATCATGGAATCTATGCATCAGAAATATGGCGTGGTGAATTATGAAAATGGTGTGGAATTCTGGTTCACGGTAGATGCGGAAGCAGAAGGATAATTATTCATTTCGGAAAAGAATACCTGCTCCGGAGCCTTAAGAGCATGCAAAACAAAAAAAGAAGGGAGAATGATCATGGAAAGAGTGAAAAAAGTGTCGGAGTCCAGGACAGAGCAGACGTATCTGATTATGAACCGTCATATCAATGGATATGGCAGGCTGTTCGGCGGGCAGTTAATGGAGTGGATAGACGAGCTGGCCGGCGTTGTGGCAAAGAGACATTCTGAGTGTGAGATAACGACTGCATGCGTAGACCAGTTGAATTTCAAGACGGCGGCATACTTAAATGATATGGTAGTGTTGATTGGAAGAATTACTTATACGGGCCGCACCTCTATGGAGGTGCGGGTAGACACTTACGCAGAGTCGCTGAAAGGACAGCGCCGGTTGATCAATACAGCTTATCTTGTGGAAGTGGCCATCGATCAGGAAGGAAACGCACTGGAAGTGCCAGGGCTGATCAGGGAAACCGCAGAGCAGGAGATGGAATGGGAAGGCGGAAAGCGCCGATATCAGTTGAGAAAACAGCGCAAAAAAGAAGGATTTTAATTTCTGCTGTCGGATAAAAAAGAAAAACAAAAAAAGTTGAAAAATGTTGTTGACAATCCTGAAAAGCAGTGGTATTATAATCGAGCTGACTCCGAAAGGGGTAAGCAAAGAAGCCAAAACGGTTCAAGAAAAAATAAAAAAGTTCTTGACAATGAGAAAGAGTTTTGGTAAACTATAGAAGTTGTCGCTGAGAACTGGCGGCAACGAAATGAACCTTGATAATTGAACAGTGCTTTGAAGATCTTCGAAAATTCTTTGAAAGATTATTCAAGAACGAGTCACTAAAAAAAGTGACGCGACCTAAAACAGTAACGGATAGAACAAGCTGACGCGAGTTCTGAACGGATCTGACTTACAGGAATGTATGCAGTAGAGGCTCCAGAAAATCAAGATTTTCTGTCGCTGAATGTTTGGCATCTGCGATGCCGCGCAGCCCCTTAAAAGGGTCTGCTGAAGTTACTGCGTAACTTCCAAACATTTATATCGAGAGTTTGATCCTGGCTCAGGATGAACGCTGGCGGCGTGCTTAACACATG
>ERZ1643251.1124-NODE-1124-length-32040-cov-9.633828_pt1 | contig 32040 bp, 25 predicted proteins | sample MGYA00579261_ERZ1643251 | MGnify/ENA primary metagenome ERZ1643251 (study PRJEB29033, sample SAMEA4952267) | chicken gut metagenome | biome: Broiler Chicken; feature: Gastrointestinal Tract; material: Caecum | place: Ireland | collected 2018 | study: Broiler... | reverse complement strand
ATGAGATCTATTCAGACTACGGTTTTATCCCTTAAAAACTACAACATAGCGATTACTTTCATTATCATTGATTTTTAATTTGGACTTATTCTTAATACTCACATCTTCTTTACTTGGTCCCTCAATTAAATTACCGTCGATGTCAAATCTAGAACCGTGACAAGGGCAATCCCAGGTTTTTTCCTTTTCATTGAAAGCAAGATTACATTTCATATGAGGGCAAACAATATCGACAATATGCTTCACTCTGTTTTCATCAACATAAACCCCATATTTTTTCCCTTTTACAGGAACAACATATACGTTTTCAGGATAAAAATAAGGACTTGCTAGTACTTTAGTCTGCCAATATGCCTTCAAATAATGAAGACCAGTAGTCAAACTCTCTTTGATACCTGCCGCTGCAAAACGGTTTGGGTTAAATAATTGGGTATATGGAGTTTCCTGATTGCTGATTAAATCACTGATTATTTTTCCCGCAATTGTTCCGTTAGTGATTCCCCAAGCTTGATAACCAGTAGCGATAAATATTCCTGGTCTAACTTCTCCAATAAAAGGCAAGCCATCATTAGTCATAACATCTTGATTTATCCAAGTGTATTCAGGTGCTTTTCCCCATAAATGCTCAAAATCCGTCTGACTCTTTTGAAAATTATCATGAAAACTTATTTGATCGGTAGAACGATGTTGATTAGAACCATAAATGACATACTGATGATAAAATCTAATAGAATGAAGATCTTGATCAATATTAATAGCTGTAAAATTTGATGGACAATTCTCATATTTTGCTGTATTGACATATTCTCTTTTAATATAGCTTTTTATAGGAATAAAAGCTGGTTTTAGAAAAAAAGGAAAATGACAAGCAATGACAACAGTATTTGCCTCAATGATTTGATCTGTCGTTTTTACGTAAAATGGTCCATTTCCAGAAATTTGCGTCGCCATACAATGCTCTTTGATCTTAATATTTTTTTCAACGATCTTTCGTAAAGCTTGAACGTATTTTACAGGTTGAAATACATAAGTATTATTAACACCAACTCCATATTTCATAGGAATAGGAATAGGTAAGCGCTGGATTTCTTTACATTTAATATCCCAACTAGATAATAAATCCTTTTCTTTTTTTAATTTGCCAATATTTTTTTCATCATTTGTAAAGATAAAAGCATCTACCGCCTCTAAATCACAATCTACCTGATGTTTAGCAACAATATTTTTAATTATATTCATCGCCTCGACCTGTGATTTAAAATATAGCTGACTAGCTTTTTCAGAAAAATTTTTTTCTATTGTTTGATAACAAATTCCCTGTAAAAAGTTGATTTTAGCGGTGGACTTCGTAGTGATACCGGTATGACCGATTTCTCCCTGATCAATTAAAGTAATATCTTGCTTTTGTCCCATTAAAAAATACGCTGTTGTAAGCCCAGTAATCCCACCACCAATAATTAAAATATCCGTTTTCTTAGGAATTATAGAATTTTTTTCCTTTTCTTGTGTCAAATTTTGATTCCAAAGTGTTTCAATTTTCAATTTTATCACCATTTTTAGATTGGCTTTTTTTAATAGAAACATACACAAATTTGAAGATTCCACCATTTAAACAAATGATTGTCCATATTCAAAATACAACACTAAGATAATAAAAAAAGACTGAAAATAAAAAAATTGACTTCCAGAAAGTCAGAATTCAAAAAAGCAATAGAATATTCTACGATTATCCCTCGCCAAAGATCTTGAAAATATTATTTTTCTTATTTGGAGTCTTTGTCTATTCCATGATATACTATTCTTAGAAAAGAGGAAAGAATATGGTAGATGGCATCTTAGTCGTGAATAAGCCAAGCGGAGTGACGAGCCGCGACATCGTAAATCAAGCATGTAAAATTTTAGCAACTAAAAAAATAGGACATACTGGCACTCTAGATCCTTTAGCTAGTGGTGTCTTGGTTTTAGGTGTTGGTAATGGTACTAAAATCATAGATTTATTAACCAATCAAGAAAAAGAATATATTGCTGAAGCCATAATCGGATTAGAAACGGATACTCTAGACATTACGGGTAATGTTCTAAAAACGGAAAAAAAGCAAATTTCTACTGCTCAAATTCAAGAAGTTCTTTATTCTTTTTTGGGAGAATATCACCAAGAAGTACCTCTATATTCCGCCATTCATGTACAGGGAAAACGCTTATATGAATACGCAAGAAACAATGAAGCACAAGATATCATTCTTCCTAAAAGAAAAGTAAAGATTTTGGCTATCGAATTACTAGAAGAACCACATTTTGATGAAGAAGGAAGAGAGCGTTTCAAATTTTTGGTTAAGGTGAGTAAGGGCACGTATATTCGCAGTCTCATCCGTGATATCGGACTAAGATTAGGAACTTGTTGTACTATGAGCAATCTAATTCGTACCAAACAAGGAAACTTTACCCTTGAACAAGCCATTACTCTTTCTCCAGAAACTTCTAAAATTCAACTTTTAAAAATAGAAGATGCTCTTGATGAATATGATAGAATAGTAGTAGAAGAAGACATGGGTGAAAAAATACTTAATGGTTGTCTTCTAGACAAAACTTATGTGACAAAATATGGACTCTTCTTTGATAAAAACGGTCAACTTTTAGCAATTTATCAGGATTATCCTAAAATAGAGGGAAAAGTTAAGCCATATCGAGTATTCAAAAGATGACAGGAGGAAAAAATGAAACGATTAAAAGAATTGTACCCAGAATATAAAGGTGAAGATGTAGAAATCCAAGGAATTAAAATTAATTCCAAAGAAGTAAAGCCAGGAGATATTTTTGTATGTACGTTAGGCGTGACCACTGATCGACATGATTTTATTGACGAAGCTATAAAAAATGGAGCTTCTGCTGTTGTTGTTAGTCGTGATGTTCAATTACAAATCCCAACAATAAGAGTAGAAAATACCAATCGTGAGCTTCCATTATTAGCTAGTCGCTTTTATGATCATCCTGAAAAAGAATTAAAATTACTAGCAGTAACAGGAACAAACGGGAAAACTACTGTGACTTCAATCACTCAGGATTTATTAGGTAAAGATATTTGTGGCTACCTAGGAACAAACGGAATTATCTGCTCTCACTTTAATGAACCAATTATAAACACCACCCCTGACAGTGATCGCCTTTATGGATATTTTCGTCGCTTTATAGATAGTGGTTGCGCATATTTGAGTATAGAAACCTCATCAGAATCCTATTTCCGTCATCGCTTAGATAATCTAGAATTTGAAGTAGGCGTCATTACCAATATTACAGAAGATCACTTAAATATTCACAAAACGATAGAAAACTATGTTAGTTGTAAGCAACAGTTACTTCGTCAAGTAAGAGTAGGGGGTACATGCATTTTAAATACTGAGGATCGTTACTTTTCCTCTTGCCGCGATTTAGTTCCAGCAGATCGCCATTTACTAACATATGGAAAAAGTCCCGAAGCTACTTTACGAATTATCGATTATCAGTTAGGAGACTCATCAACTAAAATAACCTTAAGTTATTCTGGAAAGACTTATACCACAGATAGTCCACTTTTAGGAGAGTTTAATATCTATAACCTATGTGCCTCTTTATTGACACTAGTCGCACTAGAATATTCTTTCCCAACTATTTTAAAAAGGGTATCCGCCATTCAACCACCAAAAGGAAGAGTACAATTCCTTCACTTCGGCCAACCCTATACAATAGTCTTGGATTACGCCCATACTCCAGATGCGTTTACACAATTATATCCATTACTTCATGCGATTCAAAAAGGAAAACTCATTACAGTGACTGGATCAGCTGGTGGGAGAGAAAAAGAAAAACGCCCTCTTATGGGAAAGATTGTATTAGAAAACTCTGATCATGTTATTTTCACTATGGATGACCCTCGCAATGAAAATGTAGAAGAAATTATCGACCAATTAATTAGTCTTAGACCAGACCGTTCTTATGAGAAAATAATTGATCGTGAACAAGCCATTCGACATGCATTAGAAATCGCTGAACCGCAAGATATCGTATTAATTGCTGGTAAAGGAATCGATAACTATATGGCCATAAACAATGAATATTTGCCTTATAGTGACTTAGAAGTAATACAAAATTTTTTCAATAATCAGTAGTTTCAAAATAAAATATATAATATACTAAGAATATAAAAAAAAACAAACAAAAGAGTAGAATAGAGATAAAATAAGCAGAACAAGGGGAGAAAGAAATCAGACGACAAATCAAACAGACTATGTAAATCTCATAATATATAAAGTTATAAGTTAAGAAAATATAGATAGCCATAAAACACAAAATAATGATTGCCAAAAAGGAGTAAGGAGGGATACTATGAGGCCTTTAAGTAAAAGAAAAAAAGATTATCTGGTACTAACGATTATCATGATTCTAATTATAGTAGGTTGTATTCTATATCAATGGTATTTTACAGGTATTTCATTTGAAGTAGCGATACGAGAAAATTGCGCATCTGATTCGAGTGCTAACAAGGAACTTTTATTTATTGACTCAAATGGTCAAAAATATTATACGTCATGCTTAAATAAAATTGATGTTCATTTAAAAGATAATCGTGTTCTTACAATGAAAGAGGCTTTAGAACAAGAAGAATTAACCTTAAATCAATTATTTAAACAAGCTAAATCAAAAGAAGAATTATGGGATGGAGGAACAACCATTTACCGTTACCCTAATTTTTCTGTTATCCGGTGTCAACGTGGCCTTTTTACAGAATCTTCTAATCGCGATATCATTTTTGCTCCCGCAGATGCTAAAGTAGAAGATGGCTTTTGCGATGGCGCTTCTGAAAAAGAAAAACTTAGTGAGAGTGAGATTCTTGCTATTGCCCAAGAAACGGTAAAAAGAGAATGGCAATCAAAAATTACCAATTGGGATCAACCAGAAATTAAAATTGTTCAATTTCATGAAGAACCAAATATAAAAGAAAAAATGGGAGAATTAAAAATTAGTTTAGTAGGAGTCGACCTTTATCAAGTAACTTTTTCATTAGATGATACTTCCGAAGAAACCCTTGTTGTCTATATTGACTGTTACGATAAAATGGTATATGGACTTGATTACGAATAACTAGTATAAGCTCAGGCCTTAATTAGTTACTCGCTTTTTTCTCTAAAACATATCCACAGCTTTAAGTAAAAAGGTACTAAGATTAAAAGTTTTTATACTGTTCAGTTCTCGGATCAGTTGCCATTTTATTTTTAATAAACTCTCTTAAAATTTTGGTTAGAGCTCTTTTTTCAATTCTAGAAACATAACTCCGGGAAATATGTAATTCCTTCGCAATGCTTTTTTGGGTTTGTTCTTCTTGATTATTCAATCCGTAACGGCGGATAACAATTTCTCTTTCCCGTGGACTAAGAATAGACATATATTGAATTAACAGTTTAATATTGTCTTTTTTATCAATTTCATCAATAAAATCAGGCTTAGGTGCTTTTAATACATCCAGTATTGTAATTTCATTTCCATCCTTGTCAAATCCAACAGATTCGTTAAGAGAAATGTTTTTCGTATTTTTATTATTCGAACGAAAATGCATTAAAATCTCGTTTTCAATACAGCGAGCACAGTAAGTAGTAATCTTGGTTCCCTTTTTGTTGGAATAAGAATCGATTCCCTTAATCAATCCAATTGTTCCAATACTGATCAAATCGTCCTGCTCCTTGGAATCATACTTCTTGACGATATGCGCAACTAACCGCAAATTATGTTCGATCAGTTTAGCTCTAGCTTCTTTATCTCCTTGTTGCGTTAACACAATATATTTTTCCTCTTCTTCCTTAGTAAGAGGTTCTGGAAACACATTATTCGAATAAGAAGCTGTAAATAGGGAGAAGTTATCTAACAGTAACTTGATTAATCTTTTAAACATACAACCACCTAATAAATTTTATGCGTTAGTTTATAATTTAACTTCATTTCTTTTTTTCAATAAGATTAATCTAAAGTAACATAAGCCAATAATTAAGGTATAATGAAGATGACTAAACAAAAAAATCAATATAAGTAAAAACCACAAAAATTTTTCAGTTTCTATTCTTGACACCGTTATAGTAAAATAATTACCCTTTTTCCGTTTTTTTGCTTTAATTATTTTGTTTTGTGGTAAAATAAGGAGAGAATGTTGGGGTGAAGTAAATGTCTAAAAAGAAAAAAAGAAGATCAACACAAAATAAGCATACACGTCCGAAACATATAGCGACTAAAGTTCCAAACACTAAACATAGAATTTCCCCTTCACACGAAGTTACTCTGGATGAATTTGAACAAGAGTTGAAATTTGACCTTGGACAGCAAAAAGAAACAAAAAAAGAAAAAGAACCAAAAAAAGAGTTGAAATTTAATAATAAATATCTATCCAACTGTAAAGGAATTGACCAATTAAAAAGAAATCAAACAGAAAACAAATCATCTCAGGTACCATTAAATTCATCCGTACGTGATTTATCAGAAGAGAAAAAAATATTAGAAAATATTTTGTCAGAGAAGACGAGTATACAAGAAAACATGACGAATAAGTCAGAACGAAACAATAAGCTTAAGCATCCTAAAAGGAAACATTTAGGTACTGCGTTAAAAATTTTCCTATTCTTAGCTGTAGTGGTTATCGTTTCTATCCTGTTTATTGCCTCACCCAAAATTGAGTTAAATGGGGATTCCAAAATAGTTTTGACCTATAACCAAGAATATAAAGAATCAGGCGCTAAAGCTAGCTACCTGGGACAAAATATTAGCGAAGACATAAAAATTACCGGACAGGTAGATACTTCCAAAGTTGGAGAATATGAAGTAACATATGAAGTAGACCGTTTTATCTTCCATACAAAAAAGAAAAGAAAAATACAAGTGGTTGATCAACAAAGCCCTACTTTAGAACTAGAAGGAGAGCTTGAGGTAAATATTTGCCCAAATGGTGAATATCAGGAAGTAGGTTATCATGCTTATGATGAATATGATGGTGATTTAACGGAAAAAGTTCAAGTAGAAAAGAAATCAGATCGTTATATCTATACAGTAAGCGATTCTTCAGGAAATTCCGCCCAGAAAGAACGGTTAATTAAGCAAGTGGATCAAGAAAAACCAACAATTACTTTGAAGGGTGGATCAACTATCTATATTACGCCAAATAGTGCTTTTCAAGAACCAGGCTATACAGCGAATGATAATTGTGAAGGAGATATAACCAGTAAAGTAAAAGTAAATGGCCAAGTAAGCCCAAGTAAACTAGGAACCTATTCCTTGACCTATACAGTTAGCGATCAAGCTGGAAATACCGCAACAGTAGTTAGAACGGTAATCGTATCGGAAAGAACCGATCCTGATAGTGGGGTAAGTAAAGCAGGTGTCATTTATCTTACCTTTGATGACGGACCAAGTGCAGCAACTACAGGAGAGATACTAGATATTTTAAAAGAAGAAGGCGTAAAAGCTACTTTCTTTGTTACCAATAATGGTCCCGATGAATTGATTAAACGTGCATATGATGAAGGACATACAATAGGTCTACATACAGCGTCTCATCGCTACGATCAAGTTTATGCATCAGTAGATAACTATTTTAACGATTTAAAAGTTGTTTCAGATCGAGTAAAGCGAATTACTGGCCATGAGTCTAAAATTATTCGTTTCCCAGGAGGAAGCAGTAATACAGTCAGCAAGAAATATTCTCAGGGAATTATGACTACATTAACTGAAGCAGTATTAAATCAAGGATATCGTTATTACGATTGGAATGTAGATGCAAGTGATGCTTGGCAATGTGCAAAAAGTAGTGTTAGCGACAAAAAACAATGTGTATATGACAATGTAACTAAAGGTTTATCAAAATCGCGGGCAAATATTGTGTTAATGCATGATATCAAACCTCACACCAGAGACGCTTTACGAGACATCATTCGTTATGGTAAAGAAAATGGCTACACCTTTGAAGCAATAGATATGAATACCAAGATGGTGAAATTTAAAGTCATTAATTAGTATCAATTAAACTAAATAGATTAAACAAAAGCAGTTATCCATGAACCACACTAGAAGAACAACTAAGTCATCAACAGCCATTCCAGACTCAAAAAACTCATCATAATGAGAAAATTTCCTAACAAATAAGTGATGCTTGCCATCACTTTTTCTGTACTTTGTCATCAAAATCTTATATAATAAGTACAGGTGATAACTTTGAGGTGCTTTTATCCTAAGATGTATGTAAAAAATATATTTGATATTGACTACGAAGAATTAAAAAGAAAAAAGATCCACTGTCTAATTTTCGACTTAGATAACACCATTGCTTTAATTGATCAAAAGAAAATGGATGGAAAAACAAAAAAACTTTTTGACCGCTTAAAGAAAGACTTTCAAATTGTAATTATCTCTAATAACAGTCGTAACCGAGTAGAAGAATATGCTTCTTTTTTAAATTGTGACTATGTATCTTTTGCGATGAAGCCACTTCCATTTGGCTATTTAAAAATTAAAAAGAAACATCATCTTCAAAAACAAGAAATGGCCATGATTGGAGATCAACTAGTAACCGATATTTTTGTTGGCAATCGCATGACTGCTTATACCGTTCTTGTCGATCCCCTAGGAAAAAAAGATTTGAAAATAACGACACTGAATCGTTATATTGAAAATAAAATTTTTCACTATTATGAAAAAAAGAAAGTGATGAAAAGAGGAAGTTATTATGTCAAAAAATAAAAAGTGTATCGGGTGTGGAGTTATTCTCCAAGATGAAAATATTACCCAGGAAGGCTATGTTAGTTCGTTAGAAAACAACCTTTGTCAGCGTTGCTTTCGAATGAAAAACTACGGCGAATATCAAGTGACGACCAAATCAAACGAAGAATATATTGAAATTCTAAAATCCGTAGGAAAAACTAAAGATCTAGTCTTACATATTGTAGATTTACTCAACATTGATCGGGATATAAACCAGATTCGTAATTATATTCCTAATAAAATGATTTTGGTTTTGAATAAGCGTGATGTTCTTCCTAAGAGTATTTCGGATGAAAAAATTGTTGAATATTTCCATCTCATGAACCTCCGTTATGAAGATATCGTTGTCATCAGTGTCAATAAAAATTATCAAATCGACACCCTTCTTAACAAAATCAACAAATGGAAAACAAGTCACCGAGTTTACGTAGTAGGGCATACCAATACCGGAAAGAGTAGTTTAATTAATAAATTGATCCAAAATTATTCCGAAAATACTGGGGACTTAACCATTTCACCACTTCCCAGCACAACGTTAAATAAAATTGAAATCAAATTAAATGAGCAATTGACATTAATCGATACTCCTGGCTTAGTCGATCGAGGAAGTTTAATCAACTATATCGATACCAGTCTTTTGAAGAAATTGAGTCCTAAAAAAGAAATAAAACCAAAAACCTATCAATTAAAAAAGAACCAATGTCTATTGATTGGTAACTTTGCGCGTATTGATTATATCGAAGGAGAAAAAAATAGCTTTACCGTCTTTGTTTCTAACGATATAAAAGTAAGACGTGTTTCCAATAAGCAAACATCCTTAAAAGACTTGGCTAAAGTCACTTATGAGATAAAATATCATGAAGACCTAGTCATCAATGGACTAGGGTGGGTAAAAATTGTCGATAAAGGAACGATAGATTTATATCTCCACCGAGATGTAGAATCATTTACTAGAAAGTCCTTGGTTTAAACCGTAGGCTTCCTTAATTGGATCAAAGAAAAAAGGATTTTTTAGCGGATTAAAAGTAAAATAAGCAAGAATAAAGAAAAGAAGAGGAATGACAACAATACTAGTAATTTCTAATTCTTTCTTTTCTTTTTTATAAAGAATAGGACAAACTAACCATTCTGTAAAGAGAATTGTCAAATAATAAAGAAGCAAAGTAACCAACAGATGTTCTCCAAACCGATAGTAAATAGGAAGATAAAGCGCAAAAAACAAAAGAATATTAAAACAACTACCAATTAACATGGTTAAATAGACATTATTGAGTTTAAGAGGCTTTCTTAAAATAAAAAGAAAACTATAGAAAATAAAATAATTAGTAAAGATCATTTTCAAATGCTCCATAAGACTTTCATTAACTGGAAAGAAAATCGCTGTAATTTGGCCAGGAGACCATTCGAAGAGAAAATGAGTAGGGAAAGCAAGTAGGAAGAGAATCGTCGCTTTGACGAAAATTGTTTTTCTATTTTTTTTCATATTTATAATATATCAAAAAACAATTGGAAAAAAACGTCGAATTAGTGATATAATAATTAATGTTTTAAAAAAAAGAAGGTGACGAGATTGAACGAACAACAGGAAATGAATGTAATTCAAGAAATTCGTAGTAAAGTTGATATCGTCGATATCGTTAGTGAATATGTTCCTCTTACCCAAAAAGGAAAGAACTTTTTTGGCGTCTGTCCCTTTCACGATGACACCAATCCCTCGATGAGCGTTTCTAGAGAAAAACAAATTTATCGTTGCTTTTCATGTGGCGCTAGTGGAAATGTTTTCCAATTTGTTCAAGATTACGAACATATTTCTTTTAAAGAAGCATTGAAAATGTTGGCCGGTAAAGCAGGAGTCGAGCTAAAAGGCTTTACGCATACGAAATCTCACTCTGAGCAAGATAAATATTATGAGATATATGAAATTGCTCAAAAGTATTATCAGAATAATTTACAGACGAATTATGGAAAAAAAGCCAAAGAGTATCTGGCAGGTCGAAAAATTGATGAAGAGATGATTAAAACTTTTGGCATTGGACTAAGTTTAGATACAACTAATGATTTGGTTCAACTATTAACCAAAAAGGGCTATGACTTAAATACATTAAATCAAATTGGCCTAGCTTCCTATGATAAAGATTTATATAATTCTAGAATCATGTTCCCTCTTCAAGATTTAAGTGGAAGGATCGTCGGTTTTTCTGGTCGTCGCTATGATGGCGAAAAAGAAAATAAATATGTGAACACCAAAGGAACACCGATCTTTCAAAAAGGAAATACCCTATATCATTATTTCGATGCTAGAGAAGCAGTGAGAAAAAAGAAAACCGTCATCGTCATGGAAGGCTTCATGGCCGCTATCCGTTCGATTACCATAGGAATCGAAAATGTCGTTTCCTTAATGGGAACAGCAATGACCAAAGAACAGGCAGAACTGATTAAACGTTTATCCGATCATGTCATATTATGTTTTGATGGCGATGATGCCGGCAGAAAAGCCACTCTGACAAACGGTGAAGAATTAGAAAAAATGGGATGTGAAGTCAAAGTAGCTGAACTCAGTGATGATTTAGACCCCGATGACTATATCTTAAAGTATGGAAAAGATGATTTTACTCGCCTCATTAAAAATGCTGTTTTTCTTAGTGACTATAAAATAAAAAATTTAAAAAGAGACGTAAATTTGAATAGTGACGAAGAAATCGCTCATTATATCAATAGTGTAATTCTAGAAACTAGTAAGATAAAAGATGAAATTCGTCGCGAATTAATACTAAAAACGCTTGCCAAAGAGTTCGATATAGGGTATAATACCCTAGAAAAAAGGTTATTGGTATTATTGGAAAAAGAGAAAACCCCAGCTTTGGTTGAGGAAACCATTCCTAAAGAAAATAAAAATATAAAAAATAACAAATACACTTTAGCCGCACTTTCTCTTTTATATTATATGCTGATTAATCAGAAAACCAGACAATTATTTGAAGCTGGAGAAATCTTTTTTTTGACAGAAAAACAAAGATTTTTGGCATCAGAAATTATCTATTATAATAAAATATACGGTACGATTCAAATCGCAGATTTTTACACTTATTTACAAGATAAACCAGAACTCTTAGATATCTTAAAAGAAGTGCTGGCCTTGGAATTAAGTGATGAGATAGAGGAAAATGTTATTTTAGACTATGTCAAAGTGATGAGAGAAAACAGTGTAAACCAAGAACGAAAACGGTTACAGAAGATGATGAAAGAAATAGTCGATCCTTTAGAACAAGCTAAAATAGCGGAAAAAATTAGAAAGTTAAAAATGGGGAGTTGATCAATATGGCAAAAGAAATCAAAACATTCGAAGAACGAAAAAAAACATTACTAGAAAAAGGAAAACAAAAAGGATTTATCACTTATGAAGAATTAGCTGATGAGTTAAGAGGGTTAGATGTCGACAGCGATTCACTAGATGACTTATACAACACACTAGTCGATAATCACATTGAAATTACTTCCGATGAAACTATGGAAGACGAGGGTGAAGATGATACAAGCGGTGAAGACTTCTTAGATATAGAAGACTTAACACTATCTAAAGATATCAAGATCAACGATCCAGTCAGAATGTATCTAAAAGAAATTGGACGCATTAATCTATTAACTTCAGATGAAGAATTCGAATACGCAAAACGGGCTGAACAAGGAGACGAATACGCAAAACGTATGCTTGCTGAGTCTAATCTTCGTCTAGTCGTTTCTATCGCTAAACGTTATGTTGGCCGTGGTATGTTATTTTTAGATTTGATTCAAGAAGGAAATATTGGCTTGATGAAAGCTGTAGATAAATTCGACCCAACCAAAGGATATAAATTTTCTACCTATGCTACTTGGTGGATTCGTCAAGCGATCACAAGAGCGATAGCTGATCAAGCACGTACGATTCGTGTTCCTGTACACATGGTAGAAACAATTAATAAACTAGCTCGTGTACAAAGACAGTTAACTCAAGAATTAAATCGTGAACCTACTGATGAAGAAATTGCGAAAAAATTAGGTATTTCTATTGAAAAAGTAAGAGAAGTTTATAAAATCAGCCAAGACCCTGTATCTTTAGAGACGCCAATCGGTGAAGAAGATGATTCTCATTTAGGAGACTTCATCAAGGATGAACGTACGATGTCACCAGAAGAATACGCTACTGTAGAATTGTTGAAAGAAGAACTAAGCGGAGTTTTACTTACTCTAACGGATCGTGAAGAAAGAGTACTTCGTCTTCGCTTTGGTCTAGATGATGGACAATGTCGAACCCTAGAAGAAGTCGGACAGATATTTGGCGTTACTCGTGAGCGAATCCGTCAGATTGAAGCTAAAGCACTTCGTAAATTGCGTCATCCATCACGAAGTAGAAAATTAAAAGATTTCTTAACTAATTAAGAGATCTTTTTTCATGCAAAAATCCAAATTTCCATATTTGAAAAAATATTGGCGTCTAAACAGATAAATGATAAAATAGAACTATATCAATCAAAACAAAGAATAGAGGTAAATATGAAAGTAAAAATTAATCATCGTCTTTCGGTACTCGCTACATTTATCGACGAGAAAGATCGTATCATCGATGTTGGCTGCGATCACGCTCTGTTAGATATTTATCTAGCTCAAAATAGAAAAGATATTCGAATTATTGCGTCTGACGTAAAGGAAGGACCACTTAGACAAGCAACCGAAAACATCAAAAAATATCAATTACAAAATAAAATCACCCTAAAACTAGGAAATGGTATCGAACCAATCGAAGATGATATCGATACCGTTGTTATCTCTGGTATGGGTGGTGCTTTAATGGTAGGTATCTTAAAATACCGCACGCCATTATTGAAAAAAGTAAAAAAAATTATCCTTTCCCCTAATAATGATGTTGAATTTGTAAGAAGAGAAATCGTTAAACTAGGGTATAAAATAGAACGAGAAAAATTAGTTTTAGATCATAATTTTATCTATCCCATTATTGAATTTACTAAAGGTAAACAGCATTACTCCAAAAAAGAATACTTATTTGGCCCTCTTTTATTAAAAGAAAAAGATCCCTTATTCATCGCTTATTTGACCAAGCAAAAAGAAGCAACTGAGAAGTTACTTACCATTTTACCGAAGAAATATATCAAGAGAAGAATTCAATTAAAACAAAAATTAAAGTTACTGAATACAATTTTGTAACTTATAGGAAAAAAGTAGGCCCATTATCATTCACAACTGGCTGCTTGTCTAGGACTGAGTTGGTTTCTAGTACTTCTTTATTAGAATTTACTTGATTTCTATTCACTACGGACTCAGTTTGAACAGGAGGAGAGATATTCTGTTTTTTGTCTGGAGTCTTAACCGCACCTAGAACCCGAAACATCGTTCTAGCATTATGGATGATAGGACGAACTTGATAAAAAACCGGAATTGCCTGATTAATGACATTTAACGTTTTACCTGCTGTAGTTAAAAAACCACTCCAACTTGCTCCTTTTAGTAAACCTTTAGAAAACAAACCACCAGAAGTCTTAAACATCGGAGAACTAGCTGTATATAAGTAGGGGTTATAGAAATTTCCCGGATTCATTTCAATCACTCCTTTTACAATATTATATGAATTTTAAAGAAAAATGTTTTCAAAAACTTCGTAGATATGATATACTTGTGTAAGAAAGATAAAGAATAAAATAAAGTGGGTGTAATGATGAATATTTTTATATCTATATATCACGGGATTCAGAAAATTTTTGCTTTTCCAGCTAATTTATTTAAGAAGAAGGATAAAAACGATAAGAAAGAGGAGAAACATAAAAAAACAACTACTACCGATCAAGATCTTATGGCAGAAGCTTTAAAAAATGCTTCTTCATTTGAAGGGGAAACGAGTAAAGTTTTAGAGGAAAATAATGTCGATAAAAGTAATCTTGTTACCTTTAATTATGTAGTAAAAAATGAAGCAGGACAGACAATTAAGAGCTCTTTTGATGCAAAAACAAGAAATGAAGTAGAGGCTTTCCTGACTGGCGAGGGTTATACGATTGTTAGTATTGAAGCACAAAAAAAGAATTTTTTAAACTCAGATATTCCTTTTTTGAACACTAAGTTAACTTCTGGAGAATTGAGCTTTGCTTTGACTCAGCTATCAACTTATATCAAAGCAGGTATCCCATTGATTGATTCAGTGCGTATCTTAGCTAAACAAACAGTTAAACCAGCTAAGAAAAAAATATACGAAAGAATTATCTATGATTTAGTAGCTGGAGAAGACTTCAGTAAAGCGTTAGAAAACCAAAGTGATGTCTTCCCAAGATTATTGATCAACATGGTAAAAGCTTCCGAAATGACCGGAGATTTACCTTCAACTCTAGATGAGATGAGTGAATATTATACAACGATTGAAGATACCAAAAAGCAGATGATTTCTGCTCTTACTTATCCATCGATTGTCTTAATTATGTCGGTCTTAGTTATTGCCTTTGTTTTAATTTGGGTTGTACCTTCTTTTATTGATATGTTCCAAGATGCCGAAGCAGGACTACCAGTCATTACTCAGATTACGGTAGCAGCTAGTAATTTCTTATCTAAAAACTATATATGGATAATTCTTGGATTAATCGTAATTGTCGTTGCCTTTATCGTTGCTTATAAAAATGTTAAATCCTTTAGACGGAGCGTACAAGTTTTTCTCATGAAAATGCCAGTCATTGGAAAAATTATGATTTATAACGAGGTAACGATGTTTACCAAAACCTTTGCTCAATTATTAAGTCACAGTGTACATATCACCGATAGTATGGCTATTCTTTCTAAGATTTCTAATAATGAAGTATATAAAGATATCATTGCCAATACGATGAATACCTTGAGTAAAGGTGGTAAAATATCAGAATCCTTTAAAGGCCAATGGGCTTTCCCAGTAGTCGCCTATGAAATGTTAGTAACCGGAGAGTCAACCGGACAATTAGCTACTATGATGGAAAAAGTATCTATTCATTATGCAAATTTACATAAAAATGCAGTTACTCAAGTAAAAAGCTTGATTGAACCGATCACTATTTGTTTCTTGGCTGTATCAGTAGGATTTATTCTTTTATCGATTATTATTCCAATGTTTGACTTATATAGTGCTGTTGGAGATATGTAGAAGAGTGGGGGAAGTAACATGCAGATTTATTACACAATTCTCTTTTTCATCTTAGGAACCGTTTTAGGTTCCTTCTATAATGTAGTAGGATACCGCCTTCCTAAAAACGAATCTGTTTTATATCCAAGGCGCTCCTACTGTCCAAAATGTCATCATTCGTTATCGAAATGGGAGTTGATCCCTGTACTTTCTTTTTTATTTCAAAGAGGAAAGTGTAAACATTGTCACCATCCCATTTCTTTTTTTTATCCGTTTATCGAATTACTAACCGGAGTATTATTTGCGATTAGCTTTTATTCTTTTGGTTTCAGTTATCAATTAGTCATTGCCCTTAGCTTATCCTCTTTATTCAGTATTGTCATCGTCAGTGACTTAGAGTATTTAATCATTCCTGATGAAGTAACTGTCACAGTTGGAATTATCATCAGTATAGCCATTTTTTTAGGCAGAGGATACCAAGAAGGATTGATGGCCCTTGGTTCAGGGGTTTTACTATTTGCGATTATGTATGGAATTATGCTATTAGGAGACTTTCTATTTAAACGAGAAAGTTTAGGCGGTGCCGATATCAAATTGATGTTCATCGCTGGGTTATCACTAGGAACAGTGTTAGGAGTGCTTGTTATTTTTCTTTCTAGTGTTATCGCTTTACCAATTGCCTTAGGATTATATATTGCCAATAAAGAAAAAGTAGTTCCTTACGGACCTTTTATTGTCTTTTCCATCTTACTGTTGTTTTTGCTAAAAGTAGATGTAAATACACTCTGGCAACTCTTCATCTAATGAAAAAATACAAGATTTTTTAAAAGGGTGAAAACTCAAGGAGAGAAATTCGATTTTCTCTTCTTTTTTTTCTATTAACGGGTTATAATAATATTCGACAAGAGGAGGTACTGACATGGAAGAAAAAACAATATTACCCGCAGATACATACACGGTAATCAACAAAACGGTTCTAAAAGAATTCGATCGCAAATTAATTACCATGTTGTACCAACCAATTATCGGCTACACCGCAACTAGTTTGTATTTCACTTTGATTGATGATTTAGATAAAAGAGAAGTAATGAGTGATGACTTAACCCACCACCACTTGATGAGTACCATGCAGTTAAAACTAGAAAAAATTGTGATTGCCAGAAAAAAACTAGAGGCAGTAGGATTATTACGTACTTATTTTAAAAAGGACCAAGCCAGTAATAATAATTACGTATATTTACTTTATTCACCAATGCCAGCTTCTGAATTTTTAAATCATCCAATTTTAAATATTGTCTTATACAATAATCTAGGGAAAACAGAATACGATAAAATTGTCGATTTCTTCAAAGTACCACGGATTCATTTGAAGGATTTTGAAGATATTACTTGTCGTTTTGACCAAGTATTTTCCCCAGTTTCTGGAAATGTCTTTATCGAAAATGAAAATATCATGAAAGAAGTAACTAGTAAAATTAGAATTGAACCAAAGATTGATTTTGACCTATTAATTTCTAGTATTCCTAGTAACATGGTAAGTCCTAGATGTTTTAACGACGATACCAAGGAATTAATTAACTCTTTGGCCTACACCTACGGAATTGATGATTATGCCATGCAGGGCCTAGTCAGAAACTCTCTAAATGAAAAAGGACTAGTAGATAAAGTAGAATTAAGAAAAAGTTGTCGGAATTTCTATCAATTTGAAAATAATGGCAAACTACCAACCTTAATTTATTCTAAACAACCAGAATACTTAAAAGCCCCAGAAGGAGATCATTCTAAATGGGCGAAAATGGTATATACCTTTGAATCCGTTACTCCCTATGATTTCTTAAGAAGCAAATATAAAACCGGAGAGCCCTCTTTACGAGATCTTCGATTAATTGAAAGCCTCTTAGTAGATCAAAAAATGAATCCAGGAGTAGTTAACGTATTGATTGCCTATGTATTAAAAATCAATAATCAAAAATTGACTAAGAGTTATGTCGATACCATAGCTGGTCAATGGAAACGATTAAACATTGAAACTGTAGAAGAAGCAATGAAGATTAGTGAAAAAGAACACAAAAAACTAAAACGTCAATTAGAAAGCAAAAATAAAAATCAAATGGTTAAATCTAAGGCCACTACGAAAGAAGAAGTAGTACCTGATTGGTTTGATAAAGAGTTGAAAAATGAAGAAATGTCGGAAGAAGAAGCGAGTGAACTAGACCAACTTTTAAATTCGATAAGTGATGAAAGTGAGGAGTAAATATGAAGAGTATCCAAGAATTATTAACTTTTAGCGAAGAAGAAATCAATGCCTTAAAACAAAATTGGATTAAAAATTTAAACGATCCTATTTTTAATCACTTGGTAGCCAAATTATCCCTTCCTGATGAAGTTTTAATGAAATATACCTCTAGTTTAGAAGATGCGGCTGTTGAATTAGAACATTGTCGTCATTGTTCAAGTCTAGAAATGTGTAAAAATAAACTTCAAGGCTATTTGTATACACCATTGGAAAGAGGCAATGGCTTAACTTTTCAGTATCAAGCCTGTCCGTATCAAGAAAAAAAACTCCATGATAATGCTTATAAAAACAACATATTACTCTTTGAAATTCCTAAGATGATTAAAGAGGCTTCTTTTCGTAAAGTAGAAAAAGATGATAAGAATCGTCTAGAAGTAATCAAATATTTTAAAGAGTTCTTAGATCATTATGAAGATGAAGAAAAACCACGTGGCATCTACCTACACGGTAGTTTTGGTACCGGAAAATCCTATTTAATCGCTGCTTTATTTAATGAACTAGCCAAAAGAGGTGTTCATAGTGCGATGATTTATGTACCAGAATTCTTAAGAGTACTAAAATCATCATTTGATAGTGATTTTGAAGAAAAATACGAGTATATCAAAAAGGTACCACTTTTATTACTAGATGATATTGGAGCAGAAAACCTAACTGCTTGGGCTAGAGATGAGATTATCGGAACCTTGCTTCAGTATAGAATGGATGAAAAACTACCCACTTTCTTCACTTCAAACTTGGATTTAAAACAATTAGAAGAACATTTTAGTACTACAAACACCGGAGTAGATAAACTAAAGGCAAGAAGAATAATCGAAAGAATTCGCTTTTTGACTAAAGATTTCTGTTTGACTAGTCGAAATCGAAGACAATAAAATATTTCTATCAAAAATATGAATAATTAAAGAGAGGAGACTTTCTTTATTTTTTAGCTAAAAATTATTAGTAAAAAAGAACAAAATGAACAAAATGAACAAAATGAACAAATGAACAATAATAAAATTATACTTGCATAATACCTAGGAGAAGGGTATACTTATTAATATAAATAATAGTAGTAAAGTAAATAGTGGAGTGAATAATGAAAAAAAAGAAAAAAGGGTTTACCTTAGTTGAATTGCTTGCGACAATAACGATTTTAGGTATTTTATTAGGAATTGCGATTCCTTCTGTTATGGGATATATGAATAGAGGAAAAGATACCTATTATCATTCTTTAGAAGATAGTGTACTAAATTCAGCTAGAGATTATTTAATTGATTATCGAAGTTTATATCCTAGAGAAATTGGGAATACGGCTAGTATTAGTGGAGACGAACTTTTAAATAATAAATACATTACGAATATTAATGACGAAGATGGGAAAAAATGTGATGCGACTGTAATTGTAGAAAAGATAGATAAAGATGAATACGATTATCATGTATGTTTAAAATGTGGAGATAATTATTCTTCTAGTGATGAGTCATGTGATATGATTGGTAATTCTGGTACGACTAGAAATTATGTAATTGAGGTTGAAGAATTTCCTACTGAGGTTAGACAGGGAGATGACTTGATTTTACCTAAAGGAAAAGTCTATGCGGTAGAAAATGGTGTTAGAACGCTAATTACTGATAAACTTGATCCAACCCCTAAAACAATTGATACAACAGTCTTAGGAACAACGAATGTAAGATGGATATATCGTTATAAGAGTACTAATCCTAAATCAGTAAAAGTAGTAGATAAAGTGGCTCCTGAAAGACCGGCTGTAAAATTATGGTTTGCGGATGGAACGGAATATAAGCCTGATAATTCAAATGGAAACGTCAATATTACAACAAAGAGTATTATAATGGAAATTACGAGTCGAGATTATGCTTGTGTATTAGGAACAACTTGTCGAAGTAGATATCCAGATCTTGAAGGCTCAGGAGTAAAAGAACTCAGATATCGAGGAGAAGATGATGCTACAGATAGAATAATTCCAACAACCAAAGCAACAACAAGATATACGGAAAATGAAAGTTTATGGGGAAATGTTACGTTAAAAGCAGTAGATAATAGTAACAATGTAAGTGATGAAACAAGTTTTAAAATCTATCTAGATAATGAAGCTCCAAGTAAAACGACAGTTACTTATTTAGGAGGAAGCAATACCCATAGTTGGAAGAATAATTATAAATTAAAACTTAGTGCGACGGATAATGTTGAAGTTGCCTACTATGAAATTTATATAGATGGTAGTTATTATGGAACAACAGATTCAGAATGGACACCACCTAATAATTTCAATAACTGTCAAACGACATTTAGAGCCGTTGATTTAGCAGGAAACAAAGGATCTTTCTCAGATGGTCAACATATTCATATGGATACTGAAGCACCAAGTGTTCCAAACGTCAAATATAATGGAGGAAGCAATAGTTGTAGTTGGAAAAATAATTACAATTTAACTCTTTCTTCTACGGATAATGTTGGAGTAGACCATTATGAAATGGATACAAATGGCGACGGAAAAAGTGATCGAACAATTAGTAGTAACTTCATCCCAGAAAATAATTTCTATAGCTGTACAACCAGATTTAGAGCGGTAGATGCAGCAGGTAATACTAGTGCTTGGACAGGAAATCACCATATTCACATGGACACTGAAGCACCAACTGTACCAACTGTTACTTATAATGGAGGAAGCAATAGTTGTAGCTGGAAAAATAATTACAATTTAACTCTTACTTCAACTGACAATGTATCTATTGCTTATTATGAAAGTGATGGTAACGGGGATGGGATAGCAGATTTTACAACGGCGAGTAATTTTATTCCGTGGAATGGATTCAGTTGTTGTACCCAACGCTTCAGAGCAGTAGACATAGCTGGAAATGTAAGTGCTTGGACAGGAAATCATCATATTCACATGGATACGGAAAGCCCAGTTCATACCTCATGGTGGTGGGGAGAAGTTACTGCCCAAGTTGCCCGTCTTTATATTCAAGTAAGTGATAATGCATCAGGAATCAATCGTATTCAGTGCCCAACTTCAACCCAATCAGGAGGATATAATAATTGGTATTGGTATAATGCTGTTTGGGATGGAGGGGCAAATGCCTATCGATGTGACATCACCCCAAGTACCTTTGGTCATTATAATCAAACCTATCAAACACATCTATACGTTTATGATAATGCAGGTAATGGTGGTTATTATAATCAAACATCTGTAACGATACCACCGCAAGGATACCCAATTTCCCAAGTGGCAAGACCAGGTGATTATGTTATCTATAGACCATCATCTGCAAGCTATGTATCTCCAAGGTCATTAAATGGCTATGGAGATCAAACAATTGTTCCGAGCAATTATACAGGAAGTTGGCGTATTTTGTATAACAATTCTTCTTATGGAGTCCAAATAATTAGTGATCAAATTACTACTAACATTACTGTCCATGGTTATACTGGGATTAATAATATTTATGATACGTTAAATGGCATTTCCCGTGCTTATATGGATGGTAGGTATGCAATATCTGCTAGACACGTTGGAACCAATCCATCTAGTCCAGCTGATCCATCTGGTTGGTGCGATTTCCATGGTGCTCAAGTTAAATGTTGGGAACGTACGGTTTATACCACCGATCTAAATGGTATGAATGCTGCGACAAGTCAAAGTTCCGCAGGAATTACTAGAACGAATAATGAATATTTCTTAATCAGCAGACAAAAATACCATGGTTCAAACGGAGATGGAAGTTACTGTGTTACAGATTCTAGAACAGTCACTTCATCGGGGGAAGCTGACCGTTGCCCTGTCTCTTATGGAGCTTCATCGAATCGAAATTATGAACACACTATAACTGATGGTGTTCGTCCTGTCATCACACTAAATGGCGGAACTTTAGTTACCGGAAGCGGAACAGCAGGAAATCCATGGGTCATCGTATATTAATATAAAAAAAGAACTGTCAAAAATAGAAAAAATAACAGTTCTTTTTAAATGAAATAATTTTTTGCTTTTCATTTTTAATGGGGAATGGTATACTGATAATTACAAAAAATAGAAGGGGCAGGTTATAGTGAAAAAGAAAAGTGCATTTACTCTAATTGAATTACTTGCAACGATTACTATTTTAGGAATACTATTAGGGATCGCAATTCCTACTGTCATGGGTTATATGAAGCGGGGCACAATGGAATACTATAAATCATTAGAAAATAGTGTATTGAATGCTACTCGTGATTATTTGATCGACTATCGAAGCTTATATCCGAGAGAAATTGGTGGCACAGCTAGTATTAGTGGAGACGAACTATTAAATAACAAATATATCACGAATATTGACGATGAAGATGGAAAAAAGTGCGATGCGACCGTAATTGTAGAAAAGACGGATAAAGATGAATATGATTATCATGTATGCTTAAAATGTGGAGATAATTATTCTTCTAGTGAAGAAATCTGTAACACGGGTGGTAATCAAGGGCAAACGAAGAATTATGTGATCGAAGTAGATAGTTTCCCAACTGAAGTAAGACAGGGAGATGATTTAACTTTACCAAAAGGGAAAGTTTACGAAGTAGAAAATGGAAATAAAACTTTAATTACGGACAAACTTGACCCAACCCCTAAAACAATCGACACAACAGTTTTAGGGACAACGAATGTGAGATGGGTATACCGATATAAAAGTACGAATCCTACATCTGTAAGAGTAGTTGATAAGGTATCTCCTGAAAGACCAACTGTAAAATTAGAATATCCAGATGGAACAGAATACAAAGGAAGAAATAGTAATGGTAATATCAATGTTACTGCTCGAAGTATCGTAATGGAAATTACGAGTCGAGATTATGCTTGTGTATTAGGAACCACTTGTCGAAGTAGATATCCAGATCTAAATGGTTCAGGAATAAAAGAGGTTAGATATCGTGGAGAAACAGATACGAGTGATCGAATTATTCCAACCACTAAGACGACGACTAGATATACAGAAAATGAAAGTATTTGGGGAAGAGTAACATTAAAAACTGTAGATAATAGTAATAATCAAAGCGAAGAAGTAAGTTTCGAAGCTTATTTGGATAATGAAGCACCAACGAGAACGACAGTAACTTATCTAGGAGGAAGTAATACCCATAGTTGGAAGAATAATTATAAATTAAAATTAAGTGCAACGGATGATATTGAAATTGCTTACTATGAAATATATATAGATGGTAATTACTATGGTACGACTGACTCAGAATGGACACCACCCAATAATTTCAGTAGTTGCAAGACTACCTTTAGAGCCGTTGATTTAGCAGGAAATAAAGGTGCCTTCTCAGATAGTCAACATATTCATATGGATACCGAAGCACCTAGTGTTCCAAGCGTTAAATATAACGGAGGAAGCAATACTTGTAGCTGGAAAAATAATTACAATTTAACTCTTTCTTCTACGGATAATGTAGGAGTAGATCATTATGAGATAGATACAAACGGCGACGGAAAAAGTGATCGAACAGTTAGTAGTAATTTTATTCCAGAGAATGGTTTTAGTAGCTGTACAACCAGATTTAGAGCGGTAGATGAAGCAGGTAATGCTAGTGCTTGGACAGGAGATCATCATATTCATATGGATACCGAAAAACCTAGTGTACCAACAGTTACTTATAATAGTGGAAGTAATACTTGTAGTTGGAAAAACAATTATAATTTAACCCTTTCTTCAACTGACAATGTATCTATTGCTTATTATGAAAGTGATGGTAACGGGGATGGAATAGCAGATTTTACAACGGAAAGTAATTTTATTCCATGGAATGGATTTAGCAGTTGTACTCAACGTTTCAGAGCAGTAGATGTAGCTGGAAATGTAAGTGCTTGGACAGGGAATCATCATATTCATATGGATACTGAAAATCCTGTTCATACCTCATGGTGGTGGGGCGAAGTAACAAAAGATGTTGCTCGTCTTTATATCCAAGTAAGCGATAATGCATCAGGAATCAACCGAGTACAATGCCCAACTTCAACTCAAAATGGTAACTTTACTAACTGGTATTGGTTCAATGCCAATTGGGATAGTAGTGCCAATGCCTATCGTTGTGATATTACCCCAAGTACTTTTGGACATTATGGACAACAATACAAAACCCATCTATATGTCTATGATAACGCCAATAATGGTGGCTACTATAGCGAATCTTCTACCAATGTACCTGGCATAGAATGGAATTATAGTTATAATGGTAGTGATGGAACCAATGGCTCTTCACAAGTATGGACGACACCATATAGTGGTAATTATCAATTTGAATTATGGGGAGCACAAGGAAGCGGAAGTAAAGGTGGAAAAGGGGGATACACCAAAGGTACAATTCACTTAAATGCTGGTGATAAGCTCTATATGTTCATAGGAGGTCAACCGCAAAGAGGAGCAGGGGGCTATAATGGTGGAGGACAACCAGGTAGTCGAGTTGCTGCTTACAATACCGGTGGCGGTGGTGGCGCTACTGATATTAGAACAGTAAATGAGCAAACAGAATATGCCTATAAACGTCGGATTATGGTAGCTGGTGGTGGTGGAGCTGGTGGTGGCTCTACATCAAGTAGTAGCTACGGTTACGGTGGTGGCTTGACTGGTGGAAATGGCTATACTGATGCAAGTTTGTCTTGTCCAAATGAAAGTGGCTACCAAAATTATCCAAATGGTTGCTTCGCTCGTGTTGCTGAAGGAGGAAAAGCAGATGGTGCTGGCTCTGGTGGAAAAGCATCGGTAAACAACTACAACAATATTTGGTATGTATCTGGAGCTGGTTCTTTCTATTTTGGTGGCGGAAGTAACAGCGGAAGCTGTAGTGGCGAATACTGTATTTGGTCCCAAGGTGGTGGCGGCGGCTGGTACGGCGGTGGCGCCGGTGCTAGCACGACACTCGTTGCCGGTGGAGGCGCAGGTGGTTCATCCTTCATTTCTGGACATCCTGGTTGTGTTGCTGTAAATGGAGATATGCAACCGATCGGTAATGTTTCTCTAACTGGATTAGCCTTTACCAATACCGCAATGGAAAGTGGTGTTAACTCTGGACACGGTAAAATAAAAGTCACTCTAATTTCTCAAGATTAAGAAAAATTTATTGACAAATCATCGAAAAGTGCTATGATGAATATATAAAAAGCAGTGATGAGAGACGAGATTTCTTCTACTTTTGATTACCAAGAGAGTCTGTGGCTGGTGAAAACAGATAATCGGTAGTAGAAATTACTACTCTTGAGTTGGACCTTAATCGGATTCCCGGCTAGTGCCGTTACCCAAAAATCAAGTGAGAAAACAGGATGGTACCGCGGGATGATTTCGCTCCTTACAAGAATTAGTTGTAAGGAGCTTTTATTTTGCATACTAAGTAGTAATAAGGAGAAAAAATATGAAAAATAATCAAAGATACCGGATTAGTAATTTACCGACCAAAGCCTTATTTACGCGATTAGAGCAGTATCAAACAGAGTATATTCATCTAGAATCTAAACAATTAGAAGAGTCTTCTGTCGTTCTTGAACAAAGAATGAGACAAATCAAAGACACGATGTTTTTGATGGAAGAATTAATAGTAAAACGGATATTAGAAAGTGGAGACTCTCTCCATGAGATTGCGCGAGTACTTATCGATTTAAATAGCGATCAACAAATCCCTCCGGTTAGAAAGAGGATAAAACAAAACATCTATCAGAAAGCTTTTGTTCATCGTTATTTAGAATATCGTAGTATGATCGATTATCAACTGTTAGCGCAAGTAGTCGATTTACTTGATCTCGATTATCTATTAAAAATAGTATGTGATAATAAAAAACCACTATGTTCCTTGATCGAGGAACGTTTAGCCAACTGTCCGCTTTTAGATTTAGAAGCAGCTATTGAAAACTTGGCTCCGGAAACAGTATGGGAAGGATTGATTCATCAAGATAATCCTCTCTATGAGTTAGCTCGTCAATCACTAGAAAGAAGAATATTTAGTGAAATGTTACCAGAAACGGAACAAGAAGTATTAGCCAAAATTGAATTAGATATTAGTGAAGAGGAAGGAAAGATGTATAATGGAAATAAAGGAAAACGAAAGATTAAATAAACTAAATCATTCATGTGCGCATTTATTAGCTCAAGCTGTAAAACATTTATACCCTGAAGCTAAGTTTTGGGTAGGACCAGTCATTGAAGATGGGTTCTATTATGATATCGACTTAGGGGATGCGGTAATCAAGGAAGAAGATCTCGCTCAAATTGAAAAAGAGATGAAAAAGTGTGCGAAATCTGCTAAGAATATCGTTCGTCATGAGTTAACAAAAGAAGAAGCATTAAAGATGTTTCATGATGATCCATATAAATTAGACTTAATTGAGAGAATGGATGAAAATGAGAATGTAATCAGTTGTTATACGCAGGGAGATTTTACTGATCTTTGCCGTGGACCACATGTCGATAACACGAAAGAATTAAAATATTTTAAACTCTTGAAAGTAAGTGGTGCTTACTGGAAAGGTGATGCGAAGAACAAGATGCTTCAACGTATCTATGGTGTCTGCTTCGATACGGAAGAAGATTTACAAGAACACCTAGCTCTATTAGAAGAAGCGAAACAAAGAGATCATCGTAAATTAGGAAAAGAGTTAGATATCTTCATGACTCACGAATTAGTAGGTCCAGGTTTTCCAATGTGGTTACCAAATGGTGCTGTTGTGAGAAGATTATTAGAAAATTATATCGTTGAAAAAGAGGTTGCTTTAGGATACCATCATGTGTATACGCCATGCGTAGCGACTACTGATCTATACAAAATTAGTGGTCACTGGGATCATTATAAAGAAAATATGTTCCCAAGAATGAAAGTCGATGAGGAAGAATATGTACTAAGACCAATGAATTGTCCTCATCATATGTTGATTTATAAAAACTCTCTTCATTCTTACCGTGATTTACCAATCAGAATTGGCGAATTAGCTGCTGACTTCCGTTATGAAGCAAGTGGAGCAGTATGTGGATTAGAGCGAGTACGTTGTATGTGCCAAAATGATGCCCACCTTTTCGTTGCTCCTGATCAAATCGAAGAAGAATTTGCTCGTGTTGTGAATTTGATTTTGGATGTTTACCGTGATTTCGGACTAAAGAATTACTCATTCCGTTTATCACTAAGAGATCCAGAAGATACTGAGAAATACTTCCCAGATGATGAGATGTGGAATAAAGCAGAGAGTATGCTTAGAAAAGTATTAGATGATTTACATATCGATTACTTTGAAGCGATTGGAGAAGCCGCATTCTATGGACCTAAATTGGATGTTGAAGTAAAAACAGCTATCGGACATGAAGTGACTTTATCAACTTGTCAATTAGACTTTTTACTTCCAGAAAAATTTGATTTAACTTATGTAGATAAAGATGGAAGCAAAAAACGCCCTGTAGTTTTACACCGAGCTATTCTAGGAACAATCGATCGTTTCATGGCTTTCTTAATCGAAGAGACAAAAGGAGTATTCCCTGTTTGGTTAGCCCCAACGCAAGTCAATATCATTCCAGTCAATATCGAATATCATCTTGAGTATGCTCAAGAATTAAAGAACTGGTTAGAAAGTAATCATATTCGAGTAGAGTTGGATGAGAGAAATGAAAAACTAGGATACAAAATGCGAGATAGTCAAACGAGAAAAATCCCAATTACATTAATCATCGGTAATCAAGAAATCGAAAATCAGACGATTAGTTACCGTATCCATGGTAGTGAAGAAACGCATACATTAGGTAAAGAAGAATTCCTTAACCACTTAAACGAAGTCATCACTAAGAAAGTACTTCACCAGGAGCTTTATTAAAAAAATAAGAAATTTACACAATTTTATGTAAAGTTGTGTATTTTTTTTACTTTTTGACAGAAAAACTTTGCGAAAAACACCGTTAGGATATATCATAATGGTAAGTAGTGGTTGATAGTGGTAAAAAGTGGGGGATTATAATGGAATCGATGCTAATGGGGGAATATCATCATTCGCTCGATGAAAAAGGGAGATTGATTATCCCAACCAAATTTAGAAATAGTCTAAAAGAAGAGTTTATCTTAACTAGAGGGTTAGATAACTGTCTTTTTGGGTATTCAAAAGAGGTATGGGAAGAGTTAATAACGAAATTAGAAAAGCTTCCTTTTACCCAAAAAGATGCCCGTAGTTTTATCCGTTTCTTTCTATCAGGTGCTACCATTTGTGAAGTAGATAAACAAGGTCGGATTCGCATTCCTGCTGTACTATCTACTTATGCCGGTTTAGTTCGTGATTGCGTAATCATCGGTGTAGGGGATAGAATGGAAATATGGCAAAAAGAAAAATGGGAGAAATTCCTTTCGGAGAACGAAGAAAAATTATCGGAAATGGCCGAAGGATTATTTTCTCCAAATAGCGATAGTTGGTGAAAAGTATGCATGTGAGTGTTTTATTAAAAGAATCTGTAAACAGTTTATCTATCCGCGAGGACGGAATTTATGTAGATGCCACTTTAGGCTATGCCGGTCACTCGAGTGAAATAGTAAAAAGAATAAAAACGGGGTTCCTGTTCGCCTTCGATCAAGATCAGGAAGCAATTTCCTATTCGGAAAAGAGATTGTCCGCGATCAGTGATCGATACGAAATTATCAAAAGTAACTTTTGTATGATGAAACAAGAGTTAAAGAAAAGAAATATAGAGAAAGTAGATGGAATCCTCTTCGATCTTGGGGTATCTAGTCCCCAATTAGATGAAGCAAATCGCGGGTTTAGTTATCATCAAGATGCGCCATTAGATATGCGAATGGATCAAGAAAAAGACTTTAGTGCTTATGATGTGGTTAATCAATATAAAGAAGAGGAATTAGTCGATATCTTTTTCCATTATGGCGAAGAAAAATATGCGCGTAGTATCGCGAAAAATATCGTTCTTGCCCGCAGGGAAAAACCAATTGAAACCACATTCGAATTAGTCGAAATTATTAAAAAAAGTCTACCCGAAAAAGCAAAACGGGATAAACATCCAGCTAGAAAAGTGTTTCAAGCTATCAGAATCGAAGTTAACCATGAATTAGATATATTAGAAAATAGTATTTTAGATGCAGCTAGTTTATTAAATGTTGGAGGACGTCTTGCCGTAATTACTTTCCATTCATTAGAAGATAGGATTGTAAAAAACACCTTTAAACAACTAACTACAGTAGATGAGATGGTAAAAGGCCTTCCTAACATCCCTGATAACTATTTGCCAGACTACCGATTGATTACTACTCATGCGATTTCTCCAACGAAAGAAGAAGTAGAAGCCAATAATCGTAGTCGCTCTTCTAAATTACGCGTAATCGAAAGAATAAAATAAATATAAAAGAAAAGGAGTTGGGACCATGAAAAAGATTAAAAAACGGTTAAAGATGTCTAAATTTGAACGCTTAATCTATACTTTTACTCTTGTGTTAGTGTTACTTACTCCATTTGCCTTAGTATTCTCTCAAGCTACACTTTCTGAAGTGAACTTCGAAGTGGAAAAATTAACGAAGTCAATCGATACGCAAGAGAAGAAAAATGAAAGTTTAACGATGAAAATCAACGAACTTGCCTCTCTAGAAAAAATTCAACAAGTAGCCAAAGAACAAGGTTTAACCTACAATAATAAAAATATTAAATCAATTACTGAAGACACAGAAAACGAATAATGAAATAATTATTCACAAATTGTTACTTAAAAATATTACCAACTGAGCTGCAGAAATGTTTCTTTACGTGATTTTACAGTCAAAGGGTTTCTCTGCTTTTTAGCTGTTATTTTATATTTTTTATTTCTTTTATGTCAAAATAAAATGATAAAATTTATTTTTTTCGTTTACTTTATTTCGAGAATCTATACTATAAAATAATTCGTCAAAAAAATTGGCGGATTTTTTTCTTGCCAAAAAGGCTTGGGGGGGGGTATACTTAATATATAAAAAAATAAAAGGAGCCGTAATATGAGTAAAAGTTTGAGAAAAAGAGGGTTTACATTAATTGAATTATTAGTTGTGATTATCTTAATCGGGGTATTGATGGCGATTGCGTTACCTGCTGTTAGAAATCTCACATATGGAAATAGTGAAAAGAAATACCAAACATTAGAAAAATTAGCGTATGAAGCCAGTAAATTGTACGTAAAAAATTATAAAGGGGAAATGACGAATGCTAGTAGTGATTGTTTTAATGTTCCTTATGAGACTCTTCTAAATGAAGGATTGATCGAAGAAGAGGATATTAACTGTACAGGAAATATCATTATTGATAATACAAGTGGTGATGGAAATGAATATACTGCTTATCTAACTTGTAAAGATAAAAATGGTAAAATTGTTCATGAAGCAGAGGGAGGACTACCTTTGTACTGTACAGGATTTAGTGGAAACTTTGTGGTGAATTATGAACTTTATGAAGATACGACTCATACTCAAAGTTATCAAGAAGGAGACTGGGCAAGATATGTATATGGAACATATAGTAGTAGTAATCCTTATAATATTGAAATAGATAGGTATGAGTATACAAAAGATCTTTTGAATTGGGTAGAGTTAAATCCGAATAATCAAGAATATGAAAACTATAATGGAAATATTTATGTTAGGGCGATTGATCAAGCGAATAATGTGAGTAACATGAATAATCATATTGTAAGAGCGGATTCTAAGGGACCTAGTTACAGTTTAACGAGCGATGAACATTCGATCATAAATGGTAATCAAATAGAAGTAGGAATAAGTAATGTAGTAGATAGTGGAATCGGAGTAGATAAATCAGATGCGATATATTCCTTTGATGGCGGAGCAACCTGGGTAAAAGATGTCAGTAAAATCTATGCGATTGGTACCAATACAGAAATTCAAGTAAAAGATAAATTAGGAAATATTACGGCTAATCCTATAGAAACGATTTATGCATGTAGTAGTGGAGATGGAGATGCGACTGCGAATCAAATATTAAGTGGAAGAACTGCTTGGGTAAAAGGGCAGAAAGTAATGGGAACTATGCCTAATCGAGGAGCTGTAACACAAACTTTAAATGCAGGAGGAAGTTATACAATACCGGAAGGATATCATAATGGAAGTGGAAAGATTACAGCAGCTTCTTTATCAAGTCAAACTCCAGGTACAGCAACCGCTGCCCAAATTTTAGCTGGACAAACTGCCTGGGTAAATGGTAAAAAGATAACTGGTACGATGGTTAACCGTGGTGAATTGGTATGGGATGATGTTGATGCTAATGGTGGACAAGTTCCTGCAGGGTATTATTCTGGTGGTGATTTAAGTCAAATTGAACAGATTGTCTATAAATCACTCTATGGGGCTAAATCTAAACGTTATACATTTGCAGGCTTTGCTAAAGATTGGACTACTTCTACTTCCACTTCTGGTGGTTCAGCTTCTGTTAGTTATACAGTTCCTATTACTCATCTGCCAGATGATCCTTCTCAACCATGTTTGATTAATATATTGGCTGCTAGTATTTCTACTGCGGCCAATAGAGGTTGGGCTAATGTGAATTTTACTGCTAAAACTGATACAGGAAAGGTTTTATATTCAACAACTGTCTCTGGAGAAGGTGGTAGAGAGAATATTAGTGTTAACCTTTTTGCTCAAGATATTGGCGATGCAGAGAGTATTACTTTTGATATTTGGGGTTCTTTCAATCCTGGTGAATTTTATGCGGGTATTTGGGCGACTGATATTTATGTTGATTATTTAATACCACCCGCACAATAATCTTGTGTATATTTCTAAGTTCTATTTAAAAAATAGGACTTTTTTTGTTTGGGTTGAATTAAGAAGTAAACACTCGTAAGTCAAAAAAAATATAAAACTATCGATA
>ERZ1643251.1123-NODE-1123-length-32046-cov-144.078835_pt1 | contig 32046 bp, 30 predicted proteins | sample MGYA00579261_ERZ1643251 | MGnify/ENA primary metagenome ERZ1643251 (study PRJEB29033, sample SAMEA4952267) | chicken gut metagenome | biome: Broiler Chicken; feature: Gastrointestinal Tract; material: Caecum | place: Ireland | collected 2018 | study: Broiler... | reverse complement strand
TCTCATTTGTCTCTTTTTCTTATTCTCTCACTTCTTCCGCTGCTTTGCTAGACGGAGGTAAGCGCCTCACAAAACAGTGTACTTGACAACAGAAAAGGACCGGCCAAAGCCGGTCCCCTAGGTTACTCCTGTTCAAAACAACTGCGCATGTAGTTGCTCCAGGGCATCAAGTCCTTGAGCAGTTCAGGATGCTGGCGGAAGTCCATGGAGGGAAGGTTGGACAGCACAATGTGCAGGTATCCCCGCTCAGAAAGACCATTGGCACCGGCGGTTTCCACCAGGCTGTAAATTACAGCACTGGCCCGGGCTCCTTTTATCGTGTCGCTGAACAGCCAGTTCTTCCGTCCCACAGTAAAGGGACGGATGGCGTTTTCGGCAAGGTTATTGGAAATCTGACACCTGGGGTCAAGCAGGTAGTTCTCCATGTAGGGCTGCTGTTTGCGGGCGTACTGTGCAGCCTTTTTCAGATTTCCAGCCAGAGGCTGCTGTTCCAGCTCTTCCAGCCAGCACCAAAAAGCCCTGAGCATGGGTTTCTCCACCGCAAGGCGCTGTTTCTGTCTTTCTTCGGCTGGCAGTCCAGCCAGTTTCTTTTCAGCTGCAAACAACTGGTCACAGTAATCCCGGCCAACCTGTGCCGGTGTGAGCAGACCTTTGGGGTTGCTGGATGCAGCAGGCATGGCCTCCACGAACTTCCGGCGCAGATGGGCCCAGCAGCCGCAGCGGGTAATATCCGGCACCTGGTTGTAGCCGGCATAGCCGTCGGTATGCAGGTATCCATGGAACCCCTCCAGAAACTTCTTTGGATATTCGCCGCTGCGTCCGGGCTGGTACTCGTACAGAACAATGGGAGGCAGCCCATCCATGCCGGTACGGTAAACCCACATGTAAGACTTGGACTGGGCGGTCTTGCCGTTCTCTTTGAGGACCTGCACCACCGTCTCATCTGCATGCAGAACCTCTCTTTGCAGAAGCTCTTTCCGCATGGCGTCCCACAGCGGCTCCAGCCAGTCTTCCGCACACCGGATGATCCAGCGCGCCATGGTAGTCCGGCTGAATGTTACCCCCAGCTGTTTCCAGGCTGCTTCCTGCCGGTACAGCGGCATGGCATTCACATACTTCTGGTACATGATTTCTGCTACCACCGAAGCTGCGACCAGACTGTGATTCAGCAACGGCTTTGGAACGGAAGCCCGCACAATGACACTGCGGCCTTTCTTGTGGCAGGCCGGGCACTTGTAACTCATCTGCCAGTACCGGACCAGCTTGAGTTTGGGCCGCTGGTATTCAAAGACTTCCCTTACCAACTCTTTCCCGATCCAAACCAGTTTTCCTTTGCACCTCGGACAGATCCGCTCTTCTTCGTCCAGGTCGAAGATCCGATTTTCCGTCTCATTGCTGCTGGTCAGTTTCCAGCGGCCCGCTTCGCTTATCTTGTGGACGCCTCTCTGGTCCTTTTTGAACGGTTCCGGGGCATCTTCTTTGTATTCCAGCTCGGCTTCCGGGAATACGCCCAGGGGCTCTTCTTCCTCCTGCACCGGCGTCGCCTCGCTGGAACTGCCAAACCGCTTCTTCTGCAGCAGAGCAACCATCTCTTCCAAATCTCGGACTTCTTCCAGAAGAAGCCGCATGGCTTTCTGCAAGTCCTGGATGTAGGCATCCTTCTCTTGTTCTGTTACCGGCTGCCGTTTCAGCAGCTCGGAAATGCCGGTTTCAATTTTCTGCATGGCAGCCTCCCACAAGATGTCTGACTCCTATTATACAGCAAAACAGCTCGCATTGCGAGCTGTCTGCACAGAGAACTTCCTGCAAAAATTCTATGAGGTCTGCTGCAAAAGCGGCCTGATTTTTTGTGGAAAACTTCACCTCACAAAACGCACCGTTCCATCCTCTTATTTGCTTTGGGCTGGTCAATGGAAAGTCCTTCGGTCAACCACCGGAATTCCTGCCAGCTCAAACTCCGCATCTCGGCACAGCTGCGGGGCCATTGAAATCCTCCGCCATTCTCCATTCGCTTATACAGCAGAACAAAGCCATCCCCCTCCCACAGCAGGGCCTTGATTCGATCCCGCCGTTTGCCGCAAAACAAAAACAGGCTGTTGGAAAACGGGTCCAGTTCAAACTGCTGCTGTACGATCTGAGCCAATCCGTCTATTCCACGCCTCAGGTCGGTGTAACCACAGGCCAGATAGATATGATCTACCCGGCTGATGTCACCCAGCATGCCGGATTCCTCGAATGACTGCGCTGATCTGTTCTGGGCTTGCACCTGCTGGAAGCTCTACCAGGATATCCTGGATATGTAAGTGGATTCGATCTGAAGTTGCAGGACCACATATATTCTGAGGTACTTCCAGCTCCTGAAATTGAATTTCTGAATTTTGCGCAGTCAGCAGGCTATCTCTCATTTTCCGCTGCCACTTGTAAAAGCTGGATACAGGAACGCCGTGTTCTGCACACCAGACTTTGATGGGCTGGCCGCTCTGCTTTGCAGCGGCGATGGTTTGAAGCCATTGTTCTTCCCGGACTGCCATTGCTCTCTTTTCCATGTTTGCCTCCTCAATGGATTTTCTCGGAGTGACCGTGTATTTTTAAGACCGCTCTCAAAAATACACAGCCACTCCATGGAACGATTTTCTCACTGGGAGACTGGGCTTGGCAAGTACACTGTTTCGTGGGGCGCTTACTTTTCGGCGACCGCCTTGTTCAATTCCCGCAGGGAAAAGAACTTGCAGTCGCGCAAAGCAGCTACAATCCACGTTTCAGCAAAGCGGACAGATGCCTCCGCTGAACTCTTGTCCCGCGGCTTGCGGGCACGCGCCGGTACAATTGCGGTGCCGTAGTGTTCGGCCAGTTCCTGGTAGCTGCGGTTCAGAATCACATCGTACCGGGTGTTGGACAGCGTGGCCGTTTTGCAGTTGTCAGGGATCAGCAGCCGTGCGACGCCGCCGAAGTAGTCGAATGCATGGACATGGCAGTTCAGCCAGTTCTCGGTTTTCATGTCGTCGCAGGCTTCCGCGTAGGTGTAGTAGCTGCAGGGCAGAACGGCGACAAACAAGTAGGCTGCGCTTTGCTCGCCCGTGACCGGGTCCTGGATGGGAATCGTATCGCCGGCCCAATCCACCTGCATGGCGTCCCCCGGTTTGTGCTGGATGCGCATGGTTGCCCTTGTAACGCGTGCCCAACGGCGGTATCGTTCGCCAAACTGGGTGCTCATGTACGGCTTCTGACCGGCCTCATTGCACTTCGCGCAGTATTCTTCCCAGAGCAGCGTCAGGGTCACGCCCGACCGGGCCAGTTCGCGGTGGATGTACGGATAGTCTGGTTCGGCGTATTGGCTGGATGCCTTGTGCTTGGTTGGGAAGAGAAGCTGTTCCAGTTCGGCGTTGGCGATGTCGTCGGGGAGGGGCCAGGTTAGATTCCTATCTTTGGCCGCTTGTTGTACTGCACGGATCGTGTTATCGGAGCAATGCACGCTGTTACGGATTTGCCGCTGGCTCTGGTTCAGTGACAATCGGTAGAGAATTTCTTTGTAATTTACCATTTTTTCCTCCATGAATGATGATTAGTCGCACATAGATGGTGCGCGTAACCATTATAGAGGAATTTCCCTGAGATGTCGCTTTACAGCGTGAAAGTGTCGCTAAAACTCCGTGCAGGTGTCGCTCAGCGTCCGATTTTTGCAACCACAATTCAGACTTTGCTGAAAATGAGCCGTCTTCCCACAAAGGCACCCAAGACATTTGAGAACTTTGATTTCTCCCTGCTCAAGGGGAAAGATGTGGAACGTCTGAAGGTTCTGGCCTCTTTGAATGCCATCTACTCTCACCGGAACCTGGCCTTTATTGGTCCGGCAGGCACAGGCAAAACGCATTTGGCACAGGCTTTCGGTTACGCCTGCTGCCAGCATGGATTGAAAACCTATTTCATTAAAGCCTCTGAACTACGTGACCGATTCACAGCGGCCAGGCGTTCCGGAAAAACCGATTCCTGTCTCAATGGCCTTGTGCGTCCTTCTTGCCTGATTATTGACGAGATTGGCCACTGCGCTTTTGACAAGGAGAATACCAGACTTTTCTTTGACCTGATTGACCGGCGTTACAACAAAGAAGGCAGTTTTAATATGATCTTCACCAGCAACAAAAACCCCGCTCTTTGGCGTGAAGATTTCGAGGAAGATGCCACTCTGCTGTGTACACTAGACCGCATCTTTGACGATGCCACTGTATTTAAGCTGCGTGGGGAGAGCTTCCGAGGCAAGAAGCTGGAAACAGTTTCTTTGCAAACAGGAAAGGTATCTGCAATTGAACCGATAGCAGCGAAAGAATAACCTGATTGGAAATCTGGGTTGTTTGGTCTTTTTACTTGATCTACGTTTGGTTATTTCCGCTGAACCCCAAATGGTTTTTTCAGCTGAACGCTAACAGAATGGTAAAAGCGCTGTCTCTTCATCATAGGAGGAAGTCCGCCGTTGGTGGAACAGACCGGCGGTTATTCCAATAGCTGAAAAAGTAACGCCAGACCAGTTCTTTAAGCTGTGCGGCCGGTAAATCCTACGATCCTCCATTTTTAGGACCACACAGCCCGAAGGACAGCTCCCACCGCCGCCCCCAGAGTGTTGAAGAAAATGTCGTTGCTATCCGCCTGGCCGCGTCCCAGCAAGTACTGCGCGGTTTCACAGCCGAGCGATAAAGCGAAGGCGCACAGCACAACGAGCAAAATCCCCTTGGCTCTGCGTTTTGTCAAACTTGTTGCCGTCCAGCCCAAGGGCAGAAACAGCGCTAGATTCAGCAGATTCCCCGCCCAAAGCCCGGCGCCCGACCAAAAGGACAGATGCCAGCGGATCTCCTCATCGTAGCCGGGGGCGCGGCGCAGCAGGGTGATATAAAGCACCAGAAACACGCTGTAAATCGCCGGAATCATCGGGAACCGCTTGCGCGCCAGCCACGCCAAAACGGCCAGCACCAGCAGAGCGGCGGCTTCCAGCACCGACAGGTTGCCTTTGACGCCATCCCAAAGCCCGTGCAGAAATGCCGTCATGCAATGCCGTAACCCTTCGCCTGGATGACCGCAACGACCTCGTCCACATACTGCCGGCAGATCTCCTTCTCCGGCGCTTCCACCATGACCCGGACCACCGGTTCGGTGCCGGAGGGCCGGACCAGAATGCGGCCGGTGTCCCCCAGGGCCTCGGCCACTTTGGCCACCGCAGCCTGCACATCCGGGTCGGACTGGGCTGCTTCCTTGTCGCTCACGCGGACGTTTTCCAGCACCTGCGGATAGACTTTGAAGGGCGCAGCCAGCTTGCTCAGCTTCTTTTTGCGGGCCAGCATCACCTCCATCATCTTGAGGCTGGTCAGGATGCCATCGCCTGTGGTAGCGTACTTCGAGAAGATGATGTGCCCCGACTGCTCGCCGCCAATGCGGCAGCTGTTTTTGGCCATGTACTCGTAGACGTACTTGTCCCCCACCGGGGTCTTGGCGTACTCGATGCCCAGCTCGTCCAGCGCCTTGTACAGGCCGAAATTGGACATGACAGTGGTGACGATGGTATTGTTGGTCAGCTTGCCCCGTTCTTTCATGTAGCGGCCATAGATGTAAAGGATGGCGTCGCCGTCCACTACATGGCCCTTTTCATCCACGCAGAGGCAGCGGTCGGCGTCGCCGTCGTAGGCAAAGCCCACGTCCAGGCCCTTCTCCACCACAAACTTTTGCAGCCCTTCGATGTGGGTAGAGCCGGCGTTCCGATTGATGTTCAGGCCGTTGGGCTGGTTGTTGATGACGTAGGTATCCGCGCCCAGGGCGTCGAACACCGACTTGGCAATGTTCCAGCTACTGCCGTTGGCGCAATCCAAACCCACCTTGACGCCCTTGAAGGAGTAAATGCCCAGAGAGATCAGGTAGCCCATGTAGCGGTTCCGGCCCGCCACATAGTCCACAGTGCAGCCGATGCGGTCCCGGTGGGCAAAGGGCAGCTCGGGCCAGTCCTGGTCAAAAACGTGCAGCTTGCCGTCCAGATAGTCCTCCACCAGCTGCAAGGTCTCCTCGTCCATCTTTTCGCCACAGTAGTTGATCAGCTTGATGCCGTTGTCGTAGTAGGGGTTGTGGCTGGCCGAGATCATGATGCCGCAGTCGAAGTCATCCACCCGGGCGATGTAGGCCACGCTGGGGGTGGTGGTGACGTGCAGCAGGTAGGCATCCGCCCCCGAAGCCACCAGGCCGCTGACCAGCGAATACTCGAACATATAGCTGGAACGACGGGTGTCCTTGCCGATCACAACGCGCGGCGGATCATTGTCGCCGTTGCGCTGGCGCAGCATGCCGTAGTACCAGCCGAGGAAACGGCCGATCTTGTAGGCGTGGTCTGCGGTGAGTTCAATGTTGGCTTCCCCGCGGAAGCCATCGGTTCCAAAATATTTTCCCATTATGTAATTGTATCCTCATCCAAAGAGTGAATAAACGAATATGTATACGCTTTTAGCCGAGATGATCTCTCGTTGCCTGCTGCTCACCACGAAGAGGTAGCATATTCGAGCAACGTAGCCATGTGGCTTAACACATGGCCTAATTGTTAATCTCTGCGGAACAGATCACGCGTGTAGACCTTTTCCTGCACATCATCCAGACAGCTATCGTAGCGATTGGCGATGATAGCCTGACTGCGTTTTTTAAACTTTGCAAGGTCATTCACGACTTCGCTGCCAAAGAAGGTGCTGCCATTTTCCAAAGTCGGCTCGTAGATGATGACCGTTGCGCCCTTGGCCTTGATACGTTTCATGACGCCCTGGATAGAGGACTGACGGAAGTTGTCCGAATTAGACTTCATGGTCAGGCGGTATACTCCAATCACGCAGGTTTTTTCCTGAGATTCGTTGTACTCGTTGTCCTCGCCGTACCCATAGTAACCTGCCATTTGCAACACGCGGTCAGCAATAAAATCTTTGCGAGTACGGTTAGACTCGATGATTGCTTCAATGAGGTTTTCTGGGACATCGGCATAGTTTGCCAGCAGCTGCTTAGTATCCTTGGGCAGACAGTAACCGCCATAGCCGAAGCTGGGATTGTTGTACTGGTCACCAATACGCGGGTCAAGGCAAACGCCCTTGATAATCTGCTGAGTGTTCAGACCTTTCATTTCAGCATAGGTATCCAGTTCGTTGAAGTAAGACACACGCAATGCCAGATAGGTATTGGCGAACAGTTTAACTGCCTCAGCTTCGGTGAAGCCCATGAACAGGGTGTCGATGTTCTCCTTGATGGCACCTTCCTGAAGCAGACCTGCAAACTCATGTGCAGCTTTCACGAGGCGCTCATCATTCAAGTCCGTACCGACAATAATACGGGACGGATACAGGTTATCATACAGAGCCTTAGATTCGCGTAGGAATTCCGGGCTGAAGATGATATTCTTGGTGTTAAACTTCTCACGCACGGAGGCAGTGTATCCTACAGGGATCGTAGACTTGATTACCATAATGGCATTCGGATTATACTGGAGAACCAGTTTAATCACAGCTTCGACCGCCGAGGTATCAAAGAAATTCTTCTTGCTGTCATAGTTGGTAGGCGCTGCAATAACAATGAAGTCAGCATCCTTATACGCTGCCTCTGCGTCAAGAGTAGCGGTTAAATTCAAGTTCTTCTCGGCAAGGTATTTCTCAATATACTCGTCCTGAATCGGAGACTTTCTGTGATTGATGAGGTCAACCTTCTCCGGGATAATATCAACTGCCATGACCTCGTGGTGCTGCGACAGCAGTGTAGCAATAGATAAACCAACATAGCCAGTACCTGCAACTGCAATTTTCATTTTACTCCTCCGTATTAGTTTTTCTTCAACAGTTTTTGAAAGAAGGAAAATATCAATTCATGATAAAGAATAAGTGTCACTATAAAGTAAAGTACCATGTACAACAAAGCCCCAGCAACAAACCCATTTCCCACTATGCTTGTTATGATATAAAATCCACCCCCCATAACCAATATGTAAAGTAATTCTTTAATCCACTTCACATTATATTGTTTTACAAAGCTCCGAATTGCACTTATATACCAAACAATAAGCGTGATAATTGATGCGGCTGATATTGATTCCGGAGTTCTAAAAATCCAATAAGCAATTGCATTCAGAGCAGCCGACAGCATTAACACAAACAAACACACACAGCAATATGGGCGTTGTCTATTGAGCACTTTATAGTAATTAAACATAATTGCACTTATCGAACTTGACAATGCAAGACCCGGAAATATAATCCTAAAATAAACCAACGAAGGCAAATATTCGGGTAAAACATATTTAACAAAAATATTTAAAGGGTAGTAAAACAAATGCCCTGCGAATACCATCATTGAAATAACAGCAATTCCCATGGGCATATCTCGTTCGATAGTATCTACTCCTCTCCGTTTCAAGTTCGGGAGTAAAACCATCGAAGCCGCCCCCATAACCGTTGTCGCCATGTTTAAGATGCTATATGCAAATGCATATATCCCGTATGTCTTCGAGTCAAAAAGCAGAGAAACAAACTGTTGATCAAGTGATAGAACCAAATTAGCGACTTGAAATGCCAGCGTTAAAGAAATTCCTGTTACAAAATAATCTCTTAACAATTTCCATGAATCATGAAAATTATTGTATTCTCCAAACGTAATATCTCTATATGTAAAAACATACCACAACATTAGAATTGCATTGATAAAAATAATCGCGCCAATATATAGTTGACACGGCACTTCCGATATATATCCAGCTCGGTATACTAATATTATGAGACCTGTTGCACAAAGTTTAAAAATGGCATATAAAATCTTTCGCTTCGATAATTCATTAAACCTCATTGTGCTTTGCGAAACGAATTGATAATATGTGGTTACATTTGTCGAGAATGTATCTACTGCAATTGCAAAAACGACGAATCTATAAACTCCGCTAAAGAACAGCACCGACACAAATGCAATGATTATTGATACAACCGCTTGAAATGTAATATAAAACTTTGTGTTGAGTCTAAATGCTTTCTTATCCAGCGTATCATATTCCTGCCCCGCATGTTTTAAGAGAACTCCATCAACAAAACCAAAGTGAAAAAGTGCAGTGTATGACATATATAGCGTGTAAACTTTATAGTACCCGTAATTTGATGCACCCATCAATTTCGGAATTATAAGTGCCGTTATAATACTGCTTGCCAATACTGTCGCATTACTTAAAACAACTTTGAAAAAATCAGATGCCATTTTGTTACTGCTTTTCATCAAATTATTTCCTAACCTTTTTTCTCATTTGTCTAATAAATCTCAAAGTCTTTACTAAATGAAAGTCCATGCACATCACAACGATCAAGTCACTTTTAGATAAAGTTTTCAACCAACTCATTTTTTTCCGAAATCCAATTTGTTCATCAAATAATCTACTCGTTTTGAATTGCTTATATTCTACAGAATAGTCATCAGAAGCCACTAAATTAAAAAAAACATTTTTTCTTTCTCGTAAAAGAGCCGTCTGGAAAATGGCCTTTTTATTCTCCTGCGACAATGGATATCTATCAATCACTCTTTGCAATTCAGCGCAATAGCGTTCTCGATCCTTTAAAAAGTTCTTTCGGTAAACCTCATGTGTTGCAGAAGAAGAATTATCAAAATAAACATACATTGCTTTTTTTAGAGTGATTATGGTCGAGCAATATGAAACAACTGTCAACAAAAAAAGTTGATCCTCCGCCAAAACACAGTCAACAAATTCAATGTTGTTATCCATAATAATTTTACTCGGAAACAGCGTTCTACAAACTGACCCAAAAATTTTTCTTTCAACAACTACTGAAGTTATAAAATCATTTAAATCATTCAAATTACTATCTTCGAGCATCTCACAGGATGCCGAAATATTTCCGTCTTCATCGCCATATACAAAACTGCATATCACAATACTGTTTTCTTTCGCTTTCGCAAGAAGACTTTCTATAAAACTTGTCTCAACTCTATCATCCGCATCAATAAATACAATGTACTCCCCCTGTGCTTTTTTTATCCCATAATTTCGAGCTGAAGATACCCCTCCATTTTCTTTATGAAACACCCGAACTCGTTGATCTTCTTTCTCGAATCTTTTACAAATTTCTAATGAATTGTCTTGCGAGCCATCATCGATCAAGACAATATCCAAATTCTCATAGGTCTGATCTAAAATACTCCTAATACATCGTTTCAAATATTTATGTGCATTATATACAGGCACAATCACTGAAACCTCTTTTTTCATATTCGCCACCTACCTTGTATAATTTGCAATAAATGTTCCGATATCATTGCTATAAAAAATGTATAAAAGTAGCCCCACCATAATTACTTTAATAATCAAATTAATTTTATATTTATCCTGATTGATAGAAAAAAGCATTACAGTAGCATAGGAAACCAAATACATTGTTCGCTCCATAAACAAATAACTAAAACACATTCCCAGCGAGAACAACGATAGGGTTTGTGTATATTCCACAATCATCGCATTTGCATCAGAATCTTTTGGAATTTGTCCTTTATACCGCCTACTTATCAAAAACAATATTCCAATATAGATTATCATACATATAAACAATATAGCCATTCCAAGTCCAGATCTCTTATAAATCGCTTGTATCGAGTATGAATCCCAATATCTAATAGCCTGCATCAAAGCAACTTTAACATAAGCCATACTTGAAGGAATTATGTTATTAACTAGTTCTAATACTCTCGCTCCCAAAAGGTTTACCCCCATCATTGTAATAACAACCGGGGTTTTATTCTTAATTTTTGAAAGTAAAGCAATTGGAACAATTATCAAGGCATACGAGTGAATTAAAGCTGCAGCTATCAAAAGAATTGCTGAATTAAGTAGTCTTTTCTTTTTGCAATACAGATAAACAGCAAGGGAAGAAAGCGCACATGCCGCAACACATCTTAAGCCTGAAACAGCCAGTTTAAATCCAAATGTTGAAAGCCACGCAAAAAAAACAAAAAAAGCTTGTGAATAAGGTACGCACTGCCTTTCACCATATTCCTCACATAAACGATCAAAAAAGATGTAATAGAAAACTGACAAATCAAGCAAAAGCGGAAAAAAAGGTAATAACGTATTATCAGGCAGTCTACTAATCAGCCAAAAATACAGCGTTGCTAAATAGTACGTTCTATATCCACCATTTTTTAATGCATAAGAAAAGTCATGTCCTCTCAATGCATTAACACCATCATAGTGAACAAACAAATCCCACCGTATTACACTATTAGGAACAAAATAATAAACAAACACTAACATACAGGCACAAAATGCTATAATCAAATATTTATACTGCCTGACGGAGATTATCGCATCGTTTCTAAAAATCGTGCAAGCTGTAGATATCACCAAAACAAATAGCGTTATAGCAATGCATATCCATTGAATTAGATTCAATTGCATAATTTTCCTTTCTATCGCATTAGAGGATAGTTATTAAAAACATTACTATACTCTTTACCCATATGTACTGCTTTAAATTTTGTGCTATCCCTATAGGCTTCCTGCCCAAGACTTCTTCTCAAAGACTCATTTTCTTTTAGTTTTAATATTACTTCTACAATTTCATCCGCATTCGGCTCAATTAAAAGTGCACTTCTTTCATTTTCCAACATATCAGGAACTCCCCCAACATTTGACGCAATGATTGGCATCGCAGCGGACATTGCTTCTATCAATGTCATCGGCATTCCCTCCCATTTTGAAGGGAGCATAAACAAATCCGACTTTTCAAACCAAGGTCTGACATTCCCTGTAGTTCCTGCAAATATCACATATTTCGTTAGATGCTGCTTATCCACCTGCTCCTTAATATCTCCAAGCAAGTCACCCTCACCTACAAATATGAATCGAATTTTTTCTCCAGCATCAATTAATTTTTTTAGAGCTAAAACCATCTCGATGTGATTCTTCTGTTCTGAGAATCTTCCAATATGAAGACATGTAAATACATCGTGTTGAGCATAATCATCTTTGGGCGAAAAGTTATTAACATCAATTCCATTATAGATCATTGGAATCTCATTTATATTCATGCCATATCTTTTTTCTATCGATTTTCTAACGCGAGGGCTGATAGCAACTGGTACAGCCTTTCTACTTCTAAACAAAAACTTCTGAAAATGCTGGAGCTTTGATGGAACTTCCTTTTCTGCGACATTATGAACCGTATGAAAAATTTTTCTTTCTTTACTAAGCCCGCCTGCAAGGACTGCATACATCAGCATGTATCTGTGTGTATGGATAATATCCGGTCGAAAATCCCGTATTATTTTTTTCAGTTTTTGAGTCGCCGACCAATCGAAACCACTTTTCTTGTCCAAGAACACTAAATTGATACCGTTATGTATTAGTCTTTCCGTAATTGCTGTTTCACAATGATACATGCTAACAACCATAATTTCATGTTGCTTATTAAGTTCATAGCACAGATTCTCAACCATAATTTCCGCGCCAGCTAAGTTGAAATCTGGCATAATCTCTAAGATTTTCATTGTATTAATCCTTCTCAATCAGCAATTTTTTGAGCGACCTTCTTAATAAAAGCTCTAGTTCTATTAATTTGCTTATTTTTATAGCTTTCAAATTTTTCTTGGGTTTCCTTGAATTCCGCATTTCCAAATGTCAGATGTAACGCCTCTAACTGTGCAATGTGTAAATTATGATAAAATGGACTTGTAATTTTTCCTTTAATATCATACATAGACCAGTAGCCATTATCAAAGTCTCCCAAATGCTTTACCAAGCTTTTTACTGCCTTATCCAAAGCTTTCTTATACTTCTCATTTCTATCAACCAAGGTCAGATCGTACAAACCATATAATGAAAAAATCCAACCATTAAGTACAATCGGCTTATTTGTAAATTCGCAAAATAGAATGTCCTCACCCTCATATTTTGACGTCCCCCCCTGCTCAAGCGGTTTCAACATAAAATCAATTGCTTTTTGAGCTCTTTCAAAATACTGGTTTTCCCCTGTAATCTTATATGCCCTGAGCAAAAGAGATGCGCCCTCTCCCTGACACATCGAACCATACGGAGACTCTGGATATACAAAGCCAAAATTATTCCATGCACCTGAATCTTTCTGATTTTCAACTGCGAACTTAACACAGTTCCAAAATTGATTAATATACTTTTCTTCTTTTGTCATAAGATAAAGATCAAATGCACCCAGGCCATATTGAAAAATTGCAACCGGAAAATAGACTACACCTGCAACTTCATCCGTTGTCATTGGGATTGTCTTTTTCTCAAGTGTCTCCGGATCCTTTGTGACTTTCTCAGTCATATTATTAAAATAGCCTTCTAATTTGCCCGGAACAAAACATTTCCCCATGTCCTGATTAACATGCATTATACTGTTTCCAGTTAGCATCTTATACCACTTTTTGATATTATAAACGCTTAGTCCCATACCATGCCCTCTCTTTTTAGCTGAGGTTTCTCAGCATGATTTCCATAATTTTCTCCGGCATAAACTCACTTGCTTTTTTTACACAGTTTAACTTCATCGAAATAAACCGTTCAGGATTCAGAGCTATGCCATTCAAGCACTCTGTCAGCTGATCTACATTTCCCAATTCATACCCAAAACCAGTTACACCTTCGTCTATTACATCGCCACAATTATCCCATCGCGCTGTAACCACCGGAACACCAGCAGCGTATGCATCTATTATTGTACCCGGTACGCCTTCAGTTTTATAGTGTGTCGGAAAAATCATTCCAAAGTAGTCTCGCAATGTTTCTACACTTTCTTCTGGTTCAACAAAGCCTCTATACTTAACACAATCACTGAATTTTCTTTTTAATTGCTCAAACCACTCTTCTTGACCACCTTGAACCGGTCCATATACATCTAGCTGATAAACCATATGTCCATACTTCTTATTTACTGATAAGACGGCATCCACTGCATCCTCTAGTCCTTTTTCTTTCGTTACACGCGCAAAGAAGCACAGTCTATAGGGTTCCGTATATTTAGCCTTGAATAATTCGTCCATGTCAATTGGTATAATGTGTTTAAAATTTGGGAAACGTACAATATTATCAAACCCCTGTTCCTGCAATGCGTCTGCCATACTACTCGTTTCAACATAAATGTAATCAACTTTTTTCAAAAGACGCTTCAACCGTTCATCAGTGTTTGTCATTGTTGGTAACCAACCACCTACAACTGCATAATGAATTGTTACACCAGTAATTTTCTTTAAAAATACGAGTATCGGAGTAAACACTTTTACGCTTTTATGAGCAGGTAGCATGATAACATTTTTACAATTGCACGCCAAATCCACCAACTGCAAAAAAAGTTTAAACGGGTGTTTTTTCCAATTAAGCGTATCGACCTTTTTTACTTCAGCTGCTCCAAAGTCTTTATTTAGTTCTTCCGCTATCGCACAGGTTTTTGCTTCCTGTCCTCCTGATTTACTCTTTCCCGAAGCAAAATAACCTATCATTCCAATTTTCGTTTTCATGTACGAAATTCTCCATTTTTGCTTGTTCTTCACTTACTAGACAATAATATCAGCCTTCAAGAATATGGATCAACTGCCGATAATAAAACTCTTCCGTAAACTGCGCAACATTAACTTTGGCCTTTTCTTTCATTTCATCAGAATACTTTCTGTCGGTCAGAATGTGTTCGATTCCCTTAGCGATATTATCAATAAGATCTTCATCTCTCTTAAGCAAAACGCAACCATTCTTACCAACATATTCTGGAATTCCCCCAGATTCTGTCGTAATTAATGCGCAGCCAGATGCCATAGCCTCTATCATCGTCATACCCGCCGGTTCATCCCACATCGACGGAAGAACAACCACGTCTGCCATTCTATAAACAGCCGGCATATCTTCGTTATCAATGTAGCCGGTGAAAACGATTTGATTCTCCAATTCCTTCGTTAGAACATGAAGCCTTTCCTCATAAGTTCCAACTATACTTGCCTTGTAGAAATTTGATCCAACAATAAGCAGCACAATATCTTTTCGATTCAACTGTTTTACTGCTGATACAACTTCTTCAATTCCTTTTTCTTTATTTAATCTACCAGCAAAAAGGACTACTTTTCTCCCTCCAATAGTTTCCTTTAAGCGTTTTTCGATTGCTTCTTTAGTGCCAGTTACATTCGACTCAAAGAAATAATTACGAAGGCAATTGTACATTACCGAGAACTTTTCATCCGGAATTTGAAATTTCTCCTTCATTTTTTGCTTTACAAATTCGCTGATTACAATTATCCCTCTGCTCTCACAGACTATTTCCCCCATTCCATACAAACTTTTAGGAACGGTGTGCATGTGAAGAAACCACTTATTTTTATACTTCTTTCTGTTGTCTTTCATCTTTAAAGATGAAAGAACTGGAATCGAATTTTCAAAAACAACTACATCAAAATCATTATTCTTCAATACTTGTGCAACAAAAAAGGAAAACCAGCCAATTTGAGCCATAAAACTAAGAGAATGAATTCTTTTACCTCCTAAAATATATTTTGAGAAGATGTAAAAGAAATGGTCCATCTTTTTTACAGCTGTCGGCACTTTTGCCCAAATAAAATTTGTATTTTTATACTTTTGTGAAACATCCAACGCTTCTTCATCATATATAGAAATACAATTCAATTCAATTTGGTTTTCAACCTCATTTTCAGAAATCAACTCCTCAATTAATGCCGGAACCGCACCTCCCTTAACTGCCGGGATTGGTTGTTTACTTGAACCCACAATTAGAACCTTTTGCATATTTTCCCTCACACCTTTGATGCTTACACTTTCCTCTTATCAATACCAATTCCAGTGCCCTTGACCCAAGCCCAGCAGCCAAGTTCGTACAGGCTGCGAACCACATTGTGCCCTTCGATTTCATGATAGAGCTGCCAGTGGTACTTTGCCTGTTTCAGCTTATTGCTGGACACCGAGCCTGCACGACCCATGCGATATGTACCAAGAACTTCCTCCATCCCGTAGCAGTAATCCGTCTTTTTCAGAATCTTGAGCCACAGGGCAAAGTCGTTTCTCTTTTTAATCGGAGGCACCTCGAACTTGCCAAGTGCTTCCTGATCGTACATCACGGACAGATTACCGATTGGATTGGACAACCGAATCATCTTTTTGTAGTCCGTTTTCTTCGGAGGAATGAATACCGTGTGCAGGTCGTTTCCTTCCTCGTCCATCCAGCCGTAGCCGGTCGCACTAAACTTTGCGCCAGTCCGCTCCATAAAGGCGATCTGCTTTTCCAGCTTATCCGGCATCCACAAGTCATCGCTATCCAGAAATGCGATATACTTGCCCGTTGCCCGCTTCATGGCCTCCGTCCGGGCAACCGCCGGCCCCCCATTCTGCGGAAGAACATAGTAGTGGATATTGGAATACTTCTCCAAGTACGGCTTCAACACTTCGGCAGTGTTATCCGTGCTGCAGTCGTCCACAATTTGAACCTCCCAGTCTGTAACCGTCTGGGCAATCACAGAATCAAGCGATTGCAAAATAAACTTGCCGCAGTTGTAAGTCGGCATAATCACACTAACTAGCATTCTACCGTTCCTCTCCGCATATCAAAGATTACAGCCCAGACTCATCTCAAAGAGTCTGAGCCGTCTATTCCTTATAAAGCTCTACTAATCGTCCTCAGCAGTGTGAGTCACACTGCCGCTATGTCATGTACCGCCGCAATGAACGTTGCTACGGTAAATTCACGCTACGGTAACTGCTGTCCTTAGTCCTGATGGCACCACCGCTTGCTACGGTAGCCACTGTCTTTAGTCCTGATGACACCAGCGCTCGTTACGGTAACCCCTGCCTTTATTCCCGGTTCCACTCATCCACGCTACGATAGCTCCCTTGCTTATGCCAGATTACCCCACACGAATGGGCATCTCTGCGACCATGTGGTTATCACCATCTTGCTCACATCTGCTTTGTCATCTCCAAGACCGGGATGAAATCGCAGATGAGGTTATCATCGTCAAGCCCCGAAACCGCTGTGTAAATATCATCACATCTCACCACGGTGCAATCAGGCATAAGCTCACGAGCTACCGTCGCATCCATAAAAGTGCTTTTTCGGGGCGTAAAAGCCTCAATTCACACTCGTTTTGCCCTTGCTCACGCTTTGGTTCTCGGCATTTTGCACTATCATGAGTGCCATATTGCCCCTATGCAGGGCATTTTGCCAGTTTCACAGCTTAACGCTACTGTAAGAGCCGCATTTATACCCGATTCCACTCTGGAATTTCTTCCAATTTTTAGCAGCTCAAAATGTACAAAATCATCGATATTTAGTGGTTTTCCCCACTCATAGCAGTGGTTTGACCCTCAGAAACTCCCTCGGTGCTTTCAGGCATAAACAGGATCTTCACCGTTGCTAGCATGATCTTGAGGTCCTCAATGATGCTGGGATGTGCAATGTACATCAGGTCCATTTGCAGCTTATCGTAGGGCGTTGTATTGTACTTGCCATACACCTGCGCATACCCTGTCAGTCCTGCCTTAGCCTGCAAGCGCAGCGCAAACTCAGGCATCTCCTCGCAATACTGTGCTGCGATCTCAGGGCGTTCCGGACGGGGGCCGCAGATGGACAAATCCCCCTTCAGGATGTTGATCAGCTGAGGCAGCTCGTCGATGCGGCACTTGCGGATGATATGCCCCACCGGCGTGATGCGGTCATCTTTATCGCCGGTCGAAAGCCGCGCCACACCATCCTTCTCTGCATCCACCCGCATACTGCGGAACTTCATGATTTCGAACGGCCTTCCATCCTTTGTCAGGCGCACCTGTTTGTAAAATGCGGGCCCGCCATCCGACTTGATGGCAATAGCAGTTACTAGGAAGATAGGGCTGGTGATCACCAGCGCAGCGAGTGACAATACAATGTCCATCGCACGCTTGATGAACAGATATTCAGGGTTTGCCATATAACGCTCGACCCGCAGCATGGGCAGGTGGAACATATGCATCGGATACGCACCGCTCATGATCACGTCGCCGATTCGCGGGATCACAAACACACTGATGTCCCGCGCCACACAGTACTTCAAAATAATGTTCCGATCGTGACTGTGGATACCGCTGAGAAATACGGTTTTCATGCCGTCCAGCGCATGCAGATCGTCCAGGCATTTTTTCACATGCATGGTCGTTTTGACATTGTATTTTAAGTTCAGGTCATACTCATTGATGAGTTTTTCCATCCCATGACGCTCATCATAAATCACTGCCGTCGCCTGAGGCGGGAACGTGTCATAATACCAGCGATGTGCTATAAATGCCCACAATACAGCCATCACACACTGGCCCGCAATGGCTGCCATACCGGGCATCAGATTGCACAGCTTTGCAGAAAGCAGGCAGATCACAATATAGATCAGTCCGTCGGTCGCCATGGCTGCCAGGATCTGGCTGTAAACCAGCTCTGAAACACGCTGCATGGACATCAAAAAGGCATCGTATACTTTTCCAAGAATGATGTACAGCCCCGCATAGAGTGCCAGTATGCAGGTATGTCCCATCCAACCAAATGGAATGTGGATATGTTTTGCATAGTAAAAAAACCAGCATACTGCGAACGGCGCTGCAACGAGAAATACATCCAACAGCTTCACAACATGCAGCATCACATCGTGCTGAAATTTCGACATAGGTTTCCTCCGCAATCCTTCAAGATCAAATACCCCTCAAAAGTAAGGGCTGCTTCCCTGCCACACGTTGTGTCTGGAAAGCAGCCCTTTTCACAAGTCCTTACTGTCTTTTACACTCTTCTTCCGGCCGGCTGCCTTTTACCCCAAAGCCTTTTTCAAACTCAGCCCTGCACCTGTGTCCGGGCCATGATCATGACAGGCCCGGAGCTGTAGACGGTCAGGTACACAACGCCGTTCACGACGCGCACGGGCACGGTGCGGGAGTTGCCGTTGCGGTCCCAGCAGATCGCCACCACCTGGGTGCCGTCAGCCACACCAGGCACCGAAATGGCCACCTGTACACTGCCGCTTTCCGCAATGACAGCCTCCGCGCTGGCCGAGGCGGCCACGTCGTACAGGGCAATGGGAGCGTACTCACTGGCCGACGCGCCCACAGTCGTCTCAAAGGTCGCAGCGGCGGCAGGAGCCGTGGTTTCCAGCAGCTGCTCGGTGCTTTCCGCATTGGTCACCTGGTTGTAAAGGTTATTCAGCTGGCCGTTGGCCGCATAGCTCAGGCCGCTCTCGGTAGCAGTTGCCGCCAGCTGCTCAGCCGTGGCGCCGGGGTTGGCCGCTTCTACGGCAGCGTTGGCCGCCAGGGTCACCGAGACCGGTGTCACCTGGATCACCGCTGCTTCCGAGTCCTGCACCTGATCACCCGTAGGTGTAGTCACAGTAATGGTGCTGCCGGTGGTGGTCGTGGTGGTGGACTCGCTCACCTCCACCTCACTCTGGGTACGGCTGGGATGCCAATCGATGGCCAGAGCCTGGCTGCCCATGGCCGCCGCCATCACTGCCACCAGAGAAACGCTGGTCAGCTTCAAGATCCATTGTTTACGCATGTTACTTACCTCCATTGTCGGTCGTTTTTCCTGTATCTCTGGTATGACTACCGCCATATCCATAGCCATAACGGGAACCTTTGTAATAATAGCCGGAACGATAATAGCGATGATAATAGGCGCTGGATCGCCCGCTTACATCGGCACGGTTGAGGACCAGACCCAGCAGCGGCGTATCTGTGCGCCGCAGCATCTGCACCGAGTTGTCCACCACCTTGCGGGGCGTGTCGCCGCTGCGCACCACCAGCACACTGCCATCGCAGTACCGGGCAATGTTCAGCGCGTCGGCCACACTGGCCAGCGGCGGTGTGTCCACCAGGATGTAGGCAAAATGCTCTTTGCAGTAGTCCAGCATCCTGGCGAAGTTGGCGCTCTCCAGCAGGATGGTGGGATTGACGATGGCGGTCGTCACCGGGATCATATAGCCGTTGGGGATATTGGTTTTATAAATGATGTTTTGCACATCCGTCTTGCCCGCCAGATAGTGGGCCGCGCCCATCAGCTTTTCTTTATCGGCGCTGTGCAGGCCATACTTGCGGCGCATCTCCGAATTGCGAAAATCACAGTCGATGAGCAGCGACGGGGTCCCTACTTCCGCCATCATCCGCCAGAGCTGCATGGCGATGAAACTCTTTCCTTCGTTGGGCACACTGCTGGTCACCATAATGGTCTTGATCTGATCCCCGCAAAAGCCCAGGTTGATCCGCAGCTGGTTGAGGGCCTCGGTCACCTCGAAGGACAGCTGCGGTATTCTGCTGATTTCCAGTTCCTTCATTTGGCACCTCTCTTTTTGAACCATCTGCGTTTTTTGTTCGCCTCATCGAATCCTCCCATATTTGTCTCAGGGATGGTGGCCAGAGGCTGCACGCCAAAATACTTTTCGATATCGTCCGGAGTGACGAAGGTATCGTTCATGAGATACCGCACCAGCAGCACGCCGCAGCAGAGGATCGCTCCCAGCATCCCGCCCAGTACCACATTGCGGGCGGTGCTGGGGCTGGATTTTTCGGTGGGCGGGATCGCGGACTCCACCAGATTGGGTTCATCCGTCTCCATGATCTGGGGCAGATAGATGCAGGCCTGTTCCACCAGCTCATTGGCGATGTCCGCCGCCTGCCGGGGATCGGGGCTGGTCACGGTGATATCCAGGATACGGGTATCTGTGGCGTTGGTGATCTGGATCATATTCGCCAAAGCCTTTGTGCTCATGGACTTCTCACCTTCTGCGTCCATCAGTTCCAGGTTTTTGATCACATCCTCCAGCAGCGGCCGGCTGAGCAGCAGTTCCTGATAATCCGCGGTCAGCTGAGCGCCGATCTGCAGGTCGGTCAGGTCCACCACCGAGTTGTTGGAAGCCGAAACGATGTAAATGCTGGACGTAGCCTCATACAGGGGGGTCATGAGAAATTTTGTCACCCCAAAGGCGATCCCTGCCCCCAGCACCAGACAGAGAAAAATCTGCCACCAGTGGTCCAAAAGCAGGTAGAATACCTCCACCAGGTCGATCTCTGTTGTATCAGCCCGCTGCTGCCGTACCACCGGCGGCATCTGTATGTTGGGCGATGCCATGTCATTGCGGTTTTGTTGTTCCATCCGTCTTCTTTCTCCTGCCTTCAAATTTCTGCATAGAACAGCTGTAAAATCGTTTCCTGCAAGCTGTCCTCATCCAGGTAGTAAGCCCAATAGCCGTCCTCCACCGTGTTTTCGCCATCGATGGTGAGCAAGGGCTGTTCTGTATAGGTTTTCAGTTTATCTGCGATATCCACTGCGGTGCCGCTGGCTATGTCCGTGATGACATACTCCGACAGTTCCTCATAAGCAGTGACCGCAAATTCCGGGTCCATCCCCCTCACCTTTTCTTCAAACGCAGTGAGGAACTGCCGCTGCCGGGCCATACGGGCCAGGTTTGTCTGGTCGTCCACGTTCTGGCGCTGGCGGACATACTCGAAAGCCTGTTCGCCGTTGAGGGTGATGGTCTCCCCTTCCACAAGGGACGGGTCGATGGCGGAAAAGTCCGAGGTCACCGTCAGCGTCACACCGCCGATCAGGTCCACCAGGATACCCACACCTCCCATATTCAGGGAAAAATATCCGTCGATGGGCTGATCGTCCAACAGCATGGACACTGCCAACACATTGTTTTCGCAGCTTTGCTCCCGGCCATTGCCGTAGGCATGGGCCAGGGCGATCTGTTGTTTGATGGTATAGGCCACCGTTCCCATCATACTGAGCACCGGCACCTCCACCATGCTGTCGCGGTTGATCTGCAGCAGCTGCCAGGTCTTGGCGACGTTATCCAGCACCAGAAGGATCTGGGTATCAGCCTGGCCGCCGGCCACATAACTTTGGGTACCCACCGCCGGGCCCATGACGTCGATGCCCAAAAAGAGGTAACTTTCGAGATCCGGACGCTGCCGGTAGTTCTTGCCTTTGTAAGTGATCTCTTTCAGCTCGGCGGCGGCGCGGTGGTCGTTGGTAGTGTAGCTGTCCGAGGCGTTGGCACGGTCCTGCTCATCGTCCATCCGCTGCAACAGCCAGGCCCCGCCGCCCAGAGCCGCCACGGATGCTGCCAAAGCGCCTGCCGCTTTCAGCACATCCCGCCGGCTGATCCGTTTACGTCCATACCGGCTCATGGGGCCTCCGTGGTGGGGATGGTGACCCATTCCCCATTGAGGTCGATTTTGGTGAGGAAGTCCTCTCCCAATTTCTGCATAACGACTTTTCTTCCTTCTTTCAGATTGGGTGGACGGGATGTCAGGTTATGACAATCGCTGCCCAGCAGAGGCATATGGGCCATCTGCAGCAGGTCCAGCGCCAGCCGCCGGGTGCCCCAGCGGAGCAAACTCCCCGCATTGACTTGCAGCCCGATGGGCAGTTGTGCCAACTGCTTCAGTTTGTGTTTGTTGGACTTGCTGAAACAGAATCGCTCGGGGTGGACCAGTACCACATCATAGCGTCGGTCCAGGACCAGAGCCTCCACCGTCTCCACCTGGAGATCGGTCCAGTCGGTAAAAGGCATTTCCAGCATGAGGGTTCGGGTGTCCCGGATGCACAGCGGCTCCAGGTCCCGCTCCTCCATGTGAGAGAAATAGGTCACCTCCGCCGCCGGGAGTACCTGAGGCAGGTCATCCGTCATGGCAGCGGCCAGGCGCTCCAGAGCCTCCGCCCGCCGGGCGCAGAATGCGTCGATCCCTTCATGGTGCGCATAATAATGGGAAGTGGCGCAGACCACATCCACGCCCTGTTCTGCCTCCCGCCGCAGCATGGCCAGGGACATTTCCACCGATTGGCTACCGTCATCAAAATCCGGCAGGATGTGGCTATGTAAATCGATCGTTTTAAGCTGCATGGAGCTCTGTCCTTTCTGTTTGACCCAGGAGCTGCTCCAGCTTTTGGCGCTGATCCGGCGTCAGCTTTTCAGGTGTATCCTGCAATCTCAGCACACCATTTGCAGGAACACATCCATTCAGTTTATCGGTACATCCCAGAGGTTTCTTCCCGTCTGCCTTGCAGGGCGCAAAATTCCTGCCGGCCCAACGCTCGCCTTTGTCCAATCCTGCCAATGACTCAGGCTGCCACTCATCCCCTACGATTACAATACACTTTCCACATTTTTCTGTGCTATGCTGTGCGAAAGCCTTGTCGAGGGCGTTCCAACGCTTCGCCTTTCTGTGCATGTCTTCGGGCTGTTTTTGGCCTGGATCCAGCAAGCTCTGCGTCCCTTCACACCGGCGCTCTGCGCCGGTTCGATGCGATTTTGTGCAGCTCTCACCTGTGGGGCAAACGGCATCCATTTTGCTGCATGGCGGCATGGTCCACCCGTTGTGTTCGGATAAAACCAACGCCATGCCCTTTCCCCCTTTGTACCCAAAGGTATCCTCCATCTGGAAAATGGAGGATACCTTTTACTGCTGAATGTATATGTATTTTAGCATGGTTTCGAGTGTTTTGCAAGTAGAGCGAGTTCGTCCGCAACCAAAATCGTGCAATGTAACAAACGATTTTTGCGACCCTATACCAATATTTTACAGATTGCAAGAGCGGCCATGTAATAGACTGTGTGATTTATGTAACGAAATGCAGTAAGGAGAGATCAATATGGCAAGAAAGGTTCAAAACAAAAGCAGCTCCAAGATGAAATTTTCAGAACTTGCAGCGCAGTGGCTTTTGTCGGTTTCATGCGGGCTCAAAGAATCCACCCTGGCTCATTATCATTATACGTTGGAACGATATCTTTTTCCCGTTTTTGGCGGCGACACACTTGCGGCTTTGAACGAGCAGCGGCTGGAGCAGGGCATTTTGCAAGTGATCTCCGCAAAGAACGGCAGACACAAACCACTGGGTGCTTCCTCCTCCCGGGAGTGCCTGACCATGCTGCGCCGCATCTGCAAATACGCTGCTCACCTGCACTTGATGCGGACGGTGGAAGTGTTTGTCAAGCTGCCCCAGATGGAATCCAACCAGACCAAGCCTTTTTCTGACCAGGAGCAGGCGGCGCTTCGGAATTTTGTATTGGCCGCCCCGACGCCGCGCAAAGTAGGCCTTTTGCTGCAAATGCAGCTGGGACTGCGCATCGGAGAAGTATGCGGTTTGCAGTGGGGCGACTTTGACTTCAGGGCCGGAACCCTGACCGTCCGCCGCACGGTAAGCCGCATTTACTGCGGCGTCGGCTGCACCAAAATCGTTGTCCAAACGCCAAAAACAAAGAGTTCCGGACGTGAGATCCCGATCCCTCACGATCTGGTCCTTTTGCTGCGCAAGCTGCGGGGCAGCGCCAGCCCGGACACCTGGTTTCTCTCAGGCAGTATCGAAAGGCCGGTGGAGCCTCGCTGTTACCGCAAGAGCATCCAAAGCTATCTGCGCCGGGCCGGTGTTCGCCGGGTGCACCCCCATGCCCTGCGCCATACGTTTGCCACCACCTGCCTGCAAAACGGCTGCGACATTAAGACACTGAGCGAGATCCTGGGCCACGCTGATGCCAACGTGACGTTGAAACGCTATGTCCATTCGGACATGAAACGCAAGAGGATCGAGATGCAGCGGATCTTTTCGGCTGTGTGGAAAAAAGGTCCGACAAAACTACATACACCAGCCTGACCTGTACCTCCATTTTCCAGATGGAGGATACTTTTCTTTTCCATCTTCTGCGTTTTACCATTCATTTTTGTTTTCGAACCGTTAAGCCCCCATCGTATGGATGGAGCGCGCATGTATACGCGCTTGCGTATACGCGTGTGAAAAAATTTTAGTATCATTCTCTTGAGGTGAAATGTATATGACCGTAAAAGACGCTGTTGCCGAACGCTTTCAGGAACTCTGCCGCCAGCGGGGCATCTGTCCCAATGAACTGGCCAACCTTGCCGGGATCACCCCCTCCACTGTTTACAGTATGCTGGACCCCAGCCGGCAGCAGGTCTCCATCACCACCATCAAGAAATTGTGCGATGGCCTGGATATCACGCTGGGGCAGTTTTTCTCCTGCGCGCTGTTTGATGGACGGGAGCATGAGTATCAGTGATATAGCCCCTGTTTCATATGCTATACAGACTTTTTCGAAAACGATCGGATCGCGCCAATCCTCCCTGCTGCAATCGATTATACATCCATCATCGAGATGAAAGTTGTTGAGAAAACGCGGCCGGAATGGATCGTTCCGGTGATCCTTTGATCTGAACGACAGGCCCAACCAGCTGCCTGCCATTCATCGCAAAGAACGCTCCAGCAATAAAGCCGGCTGGCTGAACTGGCAGGACGCCAGCTTGGACACTCCTTTCTTAAAAGGTTCCAAACCGATTTTCTTTTTCTTGACAGAAAAGATATTTGTTATGGTATAATAGCCCAAAGGATGTTATTTTTAATCTGTGCGGAGCGCCGGCCTTGTATCGCAAGAGCGAAGCGACTATGGTATAAGGTTCTTCCCCGGATGAAAGGAGTGGTCTGGATGTGCTATCTTCTTCTCAATAAAGATATCGTCTGGTTGTCATTCCGGTGCGAACGAAATGAATACCTGGAAGTCACAGCCCAGGAAGAAGTTTGGTACACAGAGAAACGTCCTTTTGGCTATACCAAGTTGACCGATTTTCTGGAACGTCGGAAAGCGCCCAAGCATCGAGCCCACATTGCCGAGCTGCTCAAGCAATACGGCTGTCAGGAACTGGACGGCTATCTGGATGTGACCCATGCGCTGTCCCTGAACGACACTTTCTGGGTCAAGCGGGTGGATTCTCCCTTAAAATGGAGAGAAGTTTCTCTTTACTGCAATCCATTCAATGAAGTGATTTCAGAGGCTGCGTTTGATGGTTCTCTGAGCAGCTCCACCTTTTCCTCCACCTCGCCGGAGTTCAGCACCGACGGACAATATGCCAAGTGTTGGATACGGGAAAACAACGCCATTTGGCTCTACAAGACCGGCGGTGTTTTTGGTCTGGAACCACTTTCGGAATATTTGGCTTCCCAGCTGGCAGCCTGTCTCTGCCCGGATGCCGTGACCTATGATCTGGGGTTCTATCATGGTTCGCTGATCTCCAAATGCCCGCTCTTCACCAGCGAGACGTTTGGCCTTGCCAAGGCAGCCGTTTTGACCAAAGACCGGACCATTTCCGGTTTTCTGAAATACTTTGAGAGCATTGGCAGCGGCGATGCCTTCCGCCGGATGTGTATTCTGGACGCTCTGATTTTGAATACTGACCGCCACAGCGGAAATTTTGGCGTCCTCTACCAAAACGATACCATGCAGGTCCAGAAGATGGCCCCGGTGTTTGATAACAACCGAAGTTTACTGTTTGATCTGGATGACGACCAGCTGCAAAATACCGAATGGTGCATCCGGCATTGTTCCCCCCGGCTGGGCGTGGATTTCATCGCCACGGCCAGAGGCTTGATGACGGATGCCATCCGCAGCGATTTAAAGAATTTGCGAAGTTTCTGCTTTGAACAGCATCCGAGCATCCCGGCACCGCAGGAACGGCTGGACCGTTTGACCCAAATTGTACAGCGGCAACTGCGGGAGATTCTAGCATAAGCATTGTAAATTTTGAGCTTTTCTCCGCAACGCGGAGTGCGCAAGCAGTGCGACCTGGTACCAAGTCGCGATTTTTGCATCGTGCCTCCTCTGGCCGTGCAAAAATGCTTGTTGGGAGCTTCCCAAACCCTTTCCAAACTGCATCCAGTGGATGCAGGCTGCGCGTTCCTTCGGAACACTTCCATCCCCGTACAAACAAAAAAGCACGCCAAAGGCCGACGCAAAATCGACCTTTGGCGTGTTTCGTTTACCGGCTCTGCTGCCGGTCCGGCTGCGGTGTCTCATCTGCGAAGAATCGCTCGATATTTTTCTGTGCCCGCAAAAGCCGCTGCATCTCCTCCCTGGCCTTGCGGTATTCCGGGTAGACCTCCTTCTTCTGCTTGAGCAGCTCGGCATACTCGGCGTTCAGGTCCTTCACCTTGGGCAGCTTTTTGATACCCTGCTTATCAAAAAATTCTTTGGCTGCCTGGTGAAGCAGGATGTCCGCCTCATGCTCAGCGCGGAACTTTTTGCTGTACCCTGCCTTGCGGTAGGTAGCGTACACCTCACGGGTCTTGGCATAGTGGACGATCTGCGTCCGCAGTTCAGATATTTCGGCCATCCGCTTCTCTGCGGCTTTGATCGTCTCCTGCAATTCATGGAAACGTTTGACTGCCACATCAGCCTTGTCGTTCAGCTCATCCATGTTGGTGAGCTTGTTCTCCTGCAGAAAGATCAGCGTTTTGGATATTTCCTTCAGGTTGAACTTTTTGGCCCATCGCTGGTAGCCCGCTCCCCTCCCCCGCTTGGCGGCAAGGTCAATCAAAAGCTGGAAAGCATCCTCTTTGACCGAACCCGCCGGCCTCTGCCGCGGGCGGTGTTCCGCCTTACCATCCAGCACAGCGCGAATTTCTTCCTCACTATACCCCGACCCCAGCGTCCGAAAACGGATGAACCGCTTCTGCCGTTTGCCTTTCACCGAGGTGTATTTGCCTCGCTTGACCTCGTAGCCCTCCTGTTCCAGCTCTTGCAAAAAGGCTTCAAAGTCGGAAGGTTTGTCCCGCAAGATGTTGTCGATCACTGCGCAGAGGCAATCGCGATTGCTCTCTTTAGGCGGGTAGAGAGTACGTTTTTGCCGCTCGCAGTAGGGTTTGGTTTCAATCACCGACAGCTTGTGCTCCAAACAAATCACATCGCTGAGCCGCTGCACTGCCAAACCTGACAGCCAGAAATCTCGGAACTTCCTGCTGCCGTCCATGGAGGTAGAGTTATAGAGAATGTGATTATGAATGTGCTGACGGTCGGTATGGGTACAGACGAAAAACTGGTACTTGCCTTTTGTCCAGCGCATGGCCAGCTCATAGCCCACCTTGTTGGCTTCTTCCGGCGTGATCTCGCCCGGCTTGAAGGATTGCCGTATCTGGTAGGCGATGACATTGCTCTTTTGGCTGCGCCCTGTGGATTGCTCGTACTGCCGCTTGGACAAAAGGAACTCCTCGTCCACCGTCAGCGGGCTGCACCCGTAGCTGCTGACCAGTTCGCCGCCGTCGGTTTTCTCCGGGTTTTGGGCGTAATCGGTGCGGCTTTTCAAGCAGGCCGCAACGCTCTTGCCTTTGTTCTGATGCAGCGCAATGAGACGTGTGGCGGCCAGTTTTCTCACCCCCTTTCGGATTTGTGCCCGCCTGACCGCAGTATAAAAAATAAGCCGCGGCCTTTGCAAGGATGTCGCGGCTCATAGGGCGGCCAGCTGCGCCAAAATTTGTTTGGCGAGACCGATCAATTCATCCAGCCGCGCCCGTAAGTCCTCTATATCTGTCTGGTAAACGCGGCCGCTCTCGTTGGCACGCTTGGCGTACTGGTTCAGGTTGTTGCTGCACATTTGCAGCAGGTAGGCCATTCGGTTCAGTTCCTTCAAGTCAAGCCGGATGCAATAGCCATCCAGCGCCATTTTCCGAAGATATGCCCCGATGCTCACAATGCCCAGCTCCGCCATCTTGACTTGAATGCGGTCCAGTTCCGGCTTGCTGACCCGGAAGTGCAGCTGCTGGTCGCGGCGGTTTTTCATACCCTTTCCCTTTCCAAAAGAAAAACAGGAGCAGATGATTTTCATCTGCCCCTGTCCTGATATTGGGCGTTATTCTGTTTCTGACGACTCGTTTTGTGGGTTCTGCTGTTCTTTCAAAAGAGCAATACGTTTGCTGTCCACAAAACGTGTAGCATACCACTTTTCAATTTCCGGGTTTTCGCTTTTACTGAATCTCAGCGGGATCACAGGCTTTTTGCCTTGTCCGCCCTTCTTCTTGACACCCCACCGTTTGTAATAACAAAAGGACGGTTTCAAATTTGCTTTTTGTGCGTACACTCGCATCTGGTGCAAAACCAATGACAGCTTCTTTAAATTTGCCGAACAAACACGCTCCAGATAATCCACCTTGCCAAAACGCCAATCCTCATATTTTTGCTTCGACAAAATGCCCGTATCCATCAATACATCTACGGGCGTAGCATAACCTCGCCGCTGAATTTGCAGGTACATAGAGGCGTTTACCTTTTTCATCAATTCCGCATTATTCATACAATTTAGCCCCCGGTCTATACGTCACTGAAATAAGTTTATCAAATATTCCAACAGAAGTAAATCGTTTTATCGCTCCGGCTCCTTCCTTTTGGACATAGCCTGCACGGGTGATTTCTTCTCCACCTTCTCCTGCGCCCGCTTGAGCTGCTCTCGGACAGAGGCGCGAGGTGGCTTCTCTGCCTCTCGGCGCACCAGCGACAGCTGGATGTCCTTCTCATCCACCGCCACCAGCTCCTGAAAGTCCATACCTTCCAACTCGTTCTCGATCAGCTCTTGCAGTGAGCTATACTGTCGGGTGTCTAGAGGCTTGCCGTCCAACTCCCGCTCGATTTTGTACCCTTCAAGATCCACATGGACTTGCAACGGGATATCTTCATCGCCCACGGTGGTGTAGGCGATGTTGACCCTGCTCAAGTCGCTGAAATCCGCCTGCGAAGCGTATTCGTAGGCGCAGAACTCGTCGATCAGGGTCTTGGCATAGTCCAGCTGGCCGGCCTGCAGAGCATCTGCCCGGCTCTCGATGCAGTTCCAAATTTCCTCCATGTGGCTGCTTTCCAAATGGTCAAATTCTGCATAAACATCGGCCAGCGGTGAGGACGATGAGAGCAAAGCCGCCGCTTGGGCATCGGTCAGGTCGTTGTACTCCAGCGAAAGCAGAATGTCCTCCCGCATGACATACTCATAGGCGTGGTTCAGAATCTCCTCCGGCGGCTGGGCCAGCAGCCAGTCCCGGAACTGCTCCTGTTCCGCAAACATCTGCTTGTAAAGAGTAGTATTCAGTTCTTCATTCGTATTCATGTCACCTTTCTCCTTTTTGCTGTCTAAGAAAAAATAAGAATTTTTGTTTGCCCGATTATCTGTTCTTAAGTGTAGTATATGGTTGAAATCTCACTTTCTTTGGTTGAAATGTTCATGATTTTCAAGTATATTATATTTAATAAAATCGGAAGGAGGCATGACAATGAACTCGACCAAAGTGATGCTTTCAGCAGTAATGGTGATGTTGTTGTCTATTTTTATTGCTTTGGTAGACATAGGCAGAAACACATGGTTGAGCGGTGTTTCGATAATCTTGGTGGTATTAGCAATCATCATCTTTATTGTCGGCCTTTTTATAAAGAAATAGGTTCCTTCAAGCGATATAAAGGGCAAGCAGATAATAACCTGCTTGCCCTCTTTTTACCTTTCCTTGTTGTGTTGTTTTAGTTTCTTTTCAGTAGCGTAGGGCGGCACCGTGCGTTTCAAGCTATCTATCACCGATGGGCGGTGCTCGCCGCCCTGTTCAGTCTCCGGTTCTTCCCGCTCCGGCTCAGGGCGACTTTCCATGTTCAGCAGAGTGTCCAGCTCAGCCAGACGGGCGGATTTTTCGGCCAGCTCCGCTTCTTTGGGGAAAGGCTTTTCCACTTCCACTTGCGCCGCGTCCCGCTGCTGGTACAAAGTTTGCAGCTGGTTCTCGGCGCGGGCGATGCGGTCGGGGAAGTTGTCCAGCGCGTTGTCCAGGCGGGTCAGGTTGCCGCGGGCGTCGGTGCCGAGAGGGACAAAATGGCTGGTTGCACCCCGCAGCACCGCCTGGTATTCGTTGCGGAAGGTATCAAAACGCAGATCAAAGCCAAAGCCGCGATAACTGCCCAGCGTCACCGTCTCGGCGGTGGGCATTTCTTTGCAAGCCAGAAGCAACCGCTCGCCTGCGGCCAATTTGTCCTCAAAGTGCATCCCTTTCACAGTCATGCCGCAGAAGCCGTCCTTCACCTGTGGGTTGGCCTCTGCCGTTTTGGCGTCCTGTTGCAGGGCGGCAATCTCCGCTTTCTGACACTGGATGCTGGCAGGAAACTCTTTGAGCAGCTTATCTTCCAGCCGATACTTCTGGCTCTGATGGTCGGCTTTCAAAACCTTCAGCTTTGCTACCTCCACATCCAGATTCATCTTTTCCTTGATGAGCGGATTGCCGGCGCACAGCGCCTTGACCTCGGCATAACTGAGCACTTGCTCGTCCACGTCCTCACAAGAACGGACGGGCGATTTCGAGGTCATGATCTGTCCGATGAAGCGCTGTTTATTTTCGAGTGTCTGGAACAAGTACGCATCGAATGTCCCTTCGGTGACGTAGTTGTAGATCTGAACCGTCTTATTCCGGTTGCCCTGTCGGATGATGCGGCCGTTGCGCTGGGTCATGTCAGAGGGTTTCCAGCCCACATCCAGATGATGAACGGCAACAAGACGGTCCTGCACGTTGGTGCCCGCCCCCATTTTTGCCGTACTGCCAAGCAAAATGCGCACCTGTCCGGTGCGCACCTTGGAGAACAATTCCTTCTTCTTGGCCTCGGTGTCGGCGGTGTGAATGAAGGCCACCTCACTTTCCGGCACGCCCGCTGCCAGCAATTTTTTCTTCACATCATCGTAGACGTTGAACTGCCCGTCGCCCTTGGGAGTGGACAAATCACAGAACAAGAGCTGGGTCAGTCTATCCGCTTTGCCTTCTTCCCAAATGCGCAGGACATTTCGGACGCAAACGTTAAGCTTGCTGTTTGGGTCATCGGGCAAAAGAGGGTTCATGAGGCGCTGGTCCAGACCGATCTTGCGGCCGTCGTTCGTCACACACAACATATTGTCCTCGGACGGGTCCACCATCCCTGCGTTGATCTTGCCCGCCCGCTCGGAAAGGGACTGCACCATTTCCTTTTGAATGTCGGAGGGCTTGACCAAGACCGTCTCGAACTTTGCCTCCGGCACAGGCAGGTGGAGCTGGTCGCTGGTCTTGATGTCCGCCACTTCCTTGAACATAGTCATGAGTTCCGGCAGGTTGAAGAATTTTGCAAAGCGGGTCCGCGCCCGGTAGCCGGTGCCCTCGGGGGCCAGTTCAATGGAGGTGGTGGTCTCCCCAAAGGTGGACGCCCAGCAATCAAAGT
>ERZ1643251.1122-NODE-1122-length-32058-cov-9.175171_pt1 | contig 32058 bp, 26 predicted proteins | sample MGYA00579261_ERZ1643251 | MGnify/ENA primary metagenome ERZ1643251 (study PRJEB29033, sample SAMEA4952267) | chicken gut metagenome | biome: Broiler Chicken; feature: Gastrointestinal Tract; material: Caecum | place: Ireland | collected 2018 | study: Broiler... | reverse complement strand
GGCCGACAGATTCGCTGACCTTGACGCCATAGCGCAGCTTTTTATAGGTCTGCTCGTTCAGGTCGTAAAGGTTCACCGACTGATCTCCGGCAGCATCCTGCAATTCCTTCAAGGCGCGGCTGATAAGTACCGGTGAATAGCCCTTCCGGGTCAGGAATTTCATCAACAGTTCGGTTTCAATATTGGCATTTTTCCGCTCGGTAAAATCGCCCAGATAGGTATAACCGAGTTCCTGGGTAAATAGCTTTATGACACGCTTCTGCGTGGTTTTTTCCCGTTGGCCGATTCTCACTGCTGTCCCCCCCATTTCTGTAATTTTAATTTGCGTTTTTACTTTTCGATTTTAAGGAGTATATCCATTCAAATATAACCGGTATAATCACTGCACTCGCAACAAATTCAAAGACTGCCGTACTTTCCTCATATACATTGAATATAGGTTCGTAGCGATTTGTAGCCGCTACAATTACAAACGACAAAATCAACGCAAGCCTGAAAGAAACCGCTACACTACGCTTTTCCGATAAATTAAAAGTCCATAAGAGTGCTTTTATGATTTCTCGCGTGATTTTTCTTAGACTTAATACCATAAAACCAATAGCCCCTATTGTATATACAAAAAAGCAAGAAATAATCATTTTGAGGACATCGAAACAATAAATCAACGGAAATAGAATATAAAGCATTTTTGCTATACACTTCCCAGAGTTATTGATATACTTAACTGTATTAATGAGGAGAGATTGCCGTTTTACCTCGGCAGATACATTGGACACAAAATAGTCCCCAATTTGCTTCCTGCGCTGCTTAAACGGAAAATGATTTTTTGCATACTTGAGAAATGTGATGCCATAGTACAGTAGCGCAGGAGCTACCGCAAGCATAAGAAAAATATATGTAAAAGTAGCACCAACATAAATTACAGCAGTTAAAGTATCTGATAACACTATATTGGAATTGTTTTGCACATAATTCAACAACCACTCTTGTGCTTTTTCTCTATTCAGGAACAAAACAACCAGCCCGATTACCAGAATAGCCATACGTTCATCTATCGACAGGCTGCCACCGTCATCATTTTTTATGATTACACTTAATATATCAGTAGAATAAAGTATCCCTGCCACAAACATTATACCTACTGGTATTGAGATTACTATCCCCACCCACATGTATTCCCGCAGAAATATCAGCAAAAAACAGGCTCCCACAAATAATACAGCAATTGTTGAAAATAGCAGCACAGTATAAACTCTATTTTCCCAACCTTTTGATTTAATCCCCGAAGACTTTTCTCTCTCTCTTTTAAAGGTTCACTAGGATTGAGCTTCTGAATTTCTTTGTAGCTCAATCTTACCATTGCTATCGATGCCGTAAGGAAAAATATTCCATATATCCGACTCAAAAAATTAAGTACTGCCATAATCTTCCCCCTATTTTCATCTCCACCAGATTAATTCGCGCTACCCACTACTGCCTCAATTCCCCATAACATTCCTTTTCTTTCTGACCGAAGTAGATGGATAACTATCTCACATTATTTAGGCAGCGCATTCTCAAGACTCCAGTTGCATTTTCAAGCCACCTTGTTCTATATCTCCAATGCACGAATCCGACCTTCGCTGTTTGAATATAATTCATCGAAGCAAGCTGCATGCCGCGCAAAATCCAACTCAGCAATATTTCGAACAATTAATTGGCTCCAATACTGGTATCTTGGATTAAAAAATAGGTTCTTGCGCATTTCCTTTGGATATTTGGGATTAAACATATCCATCACACAAAAGGCTAATGCCCAGCTTTGAATTGGAACAGTAAACTTTATGTTTTGCGTTCCTATTTTCTTTAAGAATCGCGCGGACTGCGTTAATATCCATTCATTTTCAGGTGACCACTCCGTTTTTGTATCCCAGCATCGTACGATGGTATTTATTATTTTATAAAAAATACTTGCCACATTGTCCGCCAGCTGAATCAGATCCTCCGCTTGACTATCTGCAAACTTAACAGTCACTTCGAAATGTTTAAGTTCTTGTTTTAACATTTCATCGATGTCTGAAATATTATCATGAACAATATCAATTTTTCTGGTATCACAGTTGCGCTCAATTTCAATTACTTCCAACAACTCTGAGAGAGCATTAAGATTAATAAGATTAGCGAATTTCCGATTTGAATAACTTCCAAACTTTAAAAAGTCATTTACAAACGTTTCTTCAATCCCTCTGTTCTGAATCTCTGAAACAGCCCAAACCAACATATTTCCAGCCGGTGGAATATGCTGATATGAATAGTTCTTTAAGTATTCAAAAAGTTCATGCACACTCGTCTCTGTAGCTCGCTTTGTTAGTCTGCAGAATGTTGCAAATAACTCATCTTTTTCTTGCGAAAGGTCACTCACCAGCGAGTAATATTCTACCGGGAGCTGTTCTCTTGCTTGTTCTCCCAAAATGGCAAATAGCAAAAGCGATGCCAGATAGAATTTTTTATCATACAAACATATCGAAAAATGGATATCATCTAAAATATTGTCCAAGAAGTATTCTAGAGCATTGTTATTTTCTTTTGTAAACAGAGAGTTCCCTTTCAGCTCTTTCTCAGATGCAAATTGACTCTTAAATGCCGCATATTTCTGACGAAGCAGCTGCTCACTTTGCATATCACGAGCAACAACGGCAGCCAAACAAAAATGGCGCTGTATTCCATAATTTAGTTTTTCATTCTTATCAATTATGCCGCCAGTGTTTCCTGCTTCATCTAGAAATAGACGCATTAAATATGTCACCTCCAGTGGGTATTAGGGAACCTCTGAATAAATCGTCTGCGGCTGAACAGCGGATCTTTTTCCCCATCCATGCAGAATGAAAAACAGGAAATACATACAGTATTCCGCTGTTTTCCATTCTTTTGTCTGAGGAAAAATCTCTCGCTGACAGCTCTTGCCGATTTAATCAGAGTTTCCTTAGCTTTCAAATAAATCTTGGCACTTTTTAATTGCTCGCTGAATATCCGAGTCTCGGAAATAGGTCTTTTTCAGTTTATCTCTCCATTCTTTATTGGAACTGATCAATTCTTTAATAGAGACTACGGAAATTTCCTTACCTTCCCGCCACAAGTCGCAGATTGCCATATCTACCGTTGCCAAAAGCTCCAGCTCATTGACGCTTGTATACTGGAACTGTGACACCAACCAATCAATATCTGCCTGTTTGCCCCATTCCTGTAAATAGGACATCGCCTGCTGCATCTGCACACCTTTTTCAAAGCAGCTGCCCTTTTCGCTTCTTTTGACCTGGATATACTTGTTTTTCTGAGCAATCGGCTCGCCGCCTTTATAACGGACCTCATCAGCGTAGGGGCCGGCCACCTTTTTATGAAAGGCAGAAATATCCGCCTGCTCCTTGCGACGAAGCAGATAGAGCAATTTCTGAACTTTTTTGCGCCCCAGAGGATACTTCTCGGAATAGAAAGCATTCACAATTCCGGCAATCATGACTGCATCATCAAAATGCTGATTGTGTGTCGGTTGAGGCTGTTTTTCCTGAAGAATCTGTGTTTTCGGCTGTTCTTTTCTATCTGCACCCACCAGCCGAATCCGTCCGGAGAGCAACTCCTGCATCATGCCCTGCTTAATCTGTTGGTACTTGGATAATTTCTTTTCCAACTGCTCAATTTCACCATCCATATCAGAGAGAAGTTGGGCAATAGCTTGCTGTTCTTTCAAATCACTTGGTCCATGTATAATAAAATTCTGAAACGTGGGTAATCTTAGCGAGTCTACTGTTGCTTTAACAGTATTAAGTAGTGCATACGCTCCAAAAAACATTTTTAGATAGTAGAAAATATACAAACCTATACATTCCCGAAAATCACTAATTTTATAAACACGCTGATGACAGTCAAACTTCCCATTAATATAGTGAAAAATCTCGCCTATATTGCCCTCACCAGGAACTAGGATTGCTTCACAGTCATAACTATAACTATTGATTCTTTCAACACTTGCCGATCTTACAAAAAAAGGGTACTTTCCACCTTTCACCTTATCTTCGTTATTTTTTGTTCCAGTTTTGATATCTGCCGCCAAATCGCATAGGCATTTTTTCTTCCACACCCCGCAAAATCCCGGCAGGCGTTTTTGGCCGGTGAGCAGTTCCTGCATGGCCCCCTGCTTGATGGCTTTCTTTTTCTCAATCAGTTTTTGCAAGGAGGAAATCAGGCTGTCTACATCGGAAAGGACTTCGGCAATGGCAATTTGCTCTGTAATACCTGGTAGCGGAATAAGAAATCTTTTCACACTTTCTGCAGATAAATTCGGCTGAGAACTTCCGTTGTTTTCAGACAGTATTTGTTTCTCTATTATTTCCGAGCCAAGTAACTGAAAAAGAAATTTATTATTTAAACTATTGCTCTTACAGCGCAAAACAGCCAAAGACGATGCAGGTGCTCCTCGGCCTATTTTAAGCATAGCGTATTTTCCAAGAGAGCCTCTCAAGCAAAAAACTATATCACCTTTTTCGAATTTGGCACCTCTTAAGCTGTTGTATTTAGATTCAGTTATGAATTCGACTTTTTTAAAGTTAATCTTCCTATTTTCTATAGCCCCAGCATTGATGAATGGAACTCCATACAAAACAAGATCTGAACTTGAGGGATAGTTTATTCCTCTATCTCCATTTAACACATCACAAACAGTATCCAATGTCACTTTGTTGAAGCTCACCATACAAACCCCATCCTTTCTAGATGAGATTTGACCTTGGTCTCGTACCGGTCTACTTCATCCTCACATTCCTGCAGGGTATACTCATACCGCTCTACCAGCTGGGTCACATGGGCAGAAAGATGATGAGACACCGCCTCGTGAATGGCATCAATTCCGCTGTAAATGGCGGCAAACCACTTTCCCTCCACCAGCAAATAGCGAATCTCCTCCAGCGTCAGCTGGGGGTATTTTTTCTCCAGTTTGGTGTCCAGATCCGCCTCGGCCTGCTTAATTGCCTTTTTGTAATTGCTTTCGGCATCCAACAGGGACATATACTCCTTTAATGCAGCCAATTCTTCCTTGGAAGCGGGGTCTTTCTTGATTGCCTTGATACGGGTGCAGACGGTGGCTTTTTTCAAATCATCCAGCTGAGCAAACAGTCCGTCCTCGCCGCTGTTTTCTTCGGCCAGTTCTTCCAGCTTGGCGGACACCTCATCCAGTTGGCCTCGAAGGGTATCCAGCGCCTTGACATCCTCCTCAAAAAAGTGTACGGCAACCAAAGCCTTGTGGAGCAGCTTGCCCTCAAAGCCCTTGATCTTATCGGTCTTGACCTCGATTGTCTGGCCGTTTTCTTTTTTCTTCTTGGTCACATACTCATAGGCAATTTCCCGACCGGCTTCATAACCATCATAGCAGACCGCATACACATCATCCTGCATAGTCTCCGCCCAGTACTCCATCAGCACTTCATAGACATCATATTTGTCCAAAAGCTCCACTTGGGCAAAATCATCCAGAAGCTGCTGGGAGATTTGGGCAATCAGCTCTTTGGGGTGAATCTCCCGGCTGAGTTCCATCAAATCGTGGGTAACGTGCTCCTTCCATCGGGCATAGGCATCGTCCACCTGGTCGGCATGCCGGATAAACTCCGGGTGGGAGGTAATCGTGGAAACCACTTCGTCCTTGCCCACCGCCGGACGCAGATACCCCGGACGCAGCGGCTGAAACAGGATTTCCTTCAAAGATGGATATACCGCCCAATATTCCGCCATGCTGTCCACATCGGTTTCCGGAATGCCGCCGTTCAGGTGAGCATTGATGTCCTGTAAATCTTCCGGCTCACTGCTGTCAATATAGCGCGGGATATTCAGGTTGTACTCGTTGGTGACTTTGATCTCCTCGTTCGGAACAAACCGGGCATACTTGGGGTCCGACTCATCCATTGTCAGAAAGGTAGTCACAATCTTGTGAATATCCTGCTCCCGCAGGCGATTCTTGTTGCCATCCTTTACGTAGCCTTTGCTTGCATCAATCATAAAAATACCGGTACGCTCCGCAGCATCCTCCTTGTCCAGCACCAGGATACAGGCTGGAATTCCCGTGCCATAGAACAGGTTGGCCGGCAGACCAATAATGCCTTTGATATAACCCCGGTCAATGATCTTTTTGCGGATGTCAGCCTCGGCATTGCCACGGAACAGCACGCCATGGGGCAGAATAATCGCTGCCTTGCCGGTAGATTTCAAGGATTTCAGGACATGCAGCAACCAAGCGTAGTCTCCGTTTTTCTCCGGAGGCACGCCCAATACAGCCTCGCTGTATCGCCCATACGAATCAGGGATGGTAATACCGTCCATCCAGGATTTATCCGAGAAAGGCGGATTGACCACGATATAGTTGAAGGTTTTCAGCAATTCCGGGTTGTTATCATCTTTGTACTGAGGGGCAGACAAGGTGCTTCTATTCCCCACAATGACACCGGCGCCCTTGTTGTGGAGCACCAGATTCATCCGGGCCAAACCGGCGGTGGAGTTATCCTTTTCCTGGCCATAGATAGAAATTTCACAGGGGGCTTCGTCCGCTGCACGAATCAGCAGCGAACCGGAACCACAAGCAGGATCGTAGACTGTCATGCTGGGATCGGCGGCTTTATCAATACCAATCACTTTTGCCATAATCCGAGAGACTTCGCCTGGCGTATAGAACTGGCCCTTGCTCTTGCCTGAATCCTGGGCAAATTTCCGCATCAAAAATTCGTAGGCATCGCCCAAAATATCATCACCGCCAGCGCGGTTATTGGTAAAGTCCAGCTCCGGCTTTTGGAAAATCTCCACGAGACCGGAAAGCTTATCCACCGCTTCCTTGTCGGTACCCAGTTCCTCGCTGTTGAAGTCAGCAATGTCGATAATGCCTTTCAGGTCGTTGGCTTCTGCCAGCTTGCCAATGATGATATTGATTCCTTCACCAATGTTTTTCTTATATTTTAGGGCAATAACATCATCAAAACTGCCTCCTTCCGGCACTTCGATGTCCCAATTATCGCTGCTCTTGAAGCGGTCTGACACATACTTCACAAACAGAAGTGTCAGGATATAATCCTTATAACGAGCCGGTTCTACACCGCCCCGCAGTTTATCACATGCAGCCCATATCTGGCTGTAAATTTCGCTCTTTTTGATTGCCATCGGTACTTCTCCGTTCTCTATTTCAATTCCTGTCAGGATCCCTTTCACTCCTCCGAGGGAACGGGGATGTATACCATTTTCAGGGGGATCATTTTGCGGTACTTTACACTAAGCTGGTCATAATACTTCAACACAAGATCCACAAGCTCTGTGCCGTTGATGCCGCGAATGATTGGTGTGCTGTCCAGGTATTTCTGGGCATTCTTGGTATAGTTGGACAGGGTTACAAACAGGCCATAGTCTCCTTCTCGCATAGCGCCTTTCAGAGATTGGATGGTCGTTTCTTTGATGTCTCCGTCCTGGCTCTTGACCTGGACAACAATCCTGGGCGGCAGCTCATCCTTATAGGCAGTAATGTCGATTCCGCTGTCCCCACCATGGGGTGACAAAATGGTCCGGTAGCCCATTGCTTGCAGAAGATTTGCCACAAACGGCTCCAGGTCATAGCCTTTCAGATTTTTACTCAGCTCTTTTAAGATAAAATCCCGGGTAGATTCAATGATTTCATCTGCCGTTTGCGCCACCGTTTCGTCGGTATCCGGCTCCACAATACTTCCTTTAAAGTCTTTATCCAAGGCCTTCAAGTACTCGTCCCCGTAGTTTTTCACCTGGAAAAAGCTCAGAGCCGACCCCACCTCATGGAGAGCCCCCTGAGAAAAGGCAGTTCTGGGCAAAGATTTCAGCCATTTCACGCTCCTTCGATGGGGATATGTTGTTGCGGTGGAGTCATAATAATAGGCGCTTTCAATGATTCCAATGTTGATTTTCCGATCTATTTTTGACGGGAACACAATATAGTCCCCCTCTTGCACTTCGCAAGCAAAACGGTAAAGCATTCCTGCACTGGTGGCTATGGAGCCCTTTTTCGCATTGGGATAGACGGCAATATACTTTTCTTTGTAGGCATCTCGGGAAACATCTATGTTTGCAAGATTCCCCATTTCTTCCCACCCTATTGCTATGAGGTTCTGGTTCAAGAATAGAGGATCGTCCATGGTATGAATCCCCCAAATGGTCTTGTTCGCCATTTCTATCACTCTCCTGTTATTATCCGGCGAATATAGCGTTCTCCGCCGTTATACAAAGGGCATTTCTTGCATGAAATGCGCATAATACATTGGATTATATTATATCCTATCGCACACTTTTCCGTCAATCATTCCGGCATCATTTTACAAAAAACTGTCTGATTTCCGTTCCGGCCGGAACAGATTATACACAGCGATTGTACCCCTCTTTTCCTTGCGCTGTGCATACTCCATAAGCCTTCTGGCATTGCTCGCCGGATACCGGACATAGGCAATCAAATAGTCTGCGTGATCCACAACGCAGCGGTTCGCTTTTGGAATTGCAAATCTGCGGGGAACACTCTCCATGCCCGGGGGATAAAAGGTGCCGTCAAATCCATCCGGCGTTGAAATAGGCCTCTCCGCCGGATGGTATGGCAGCAGCAGCGTGAGCTTTACTTCCGGATGAAAACACTTTACCACCTTGACTGCGGCTGCAGCAAGACGATCAAAGCCACCGTAATGGCCGACGATAAATTCTGTGACGCCATACTCCAAAATGTGTTGTTCAACAGCCGCCAACAATGCCGGGTAGATTTCCTCCGAGGCTTCCCGGTGCCCAATAAAGAAACAGCTTTTGCCACTCAAATTTCTCTCTCCTTTATAGTTGTTTTTATCGTTAAAATTATACGATAAAAATGATTAAATCACAACGATTTATCAAAGTATAATTTACGAAGAACACAAGCAAAGGAGTGGTGCAGGTGAAGGATATTCTCTCGGTCATAACTGCATATCGGGAGGAACGTGGGTGGACAGAGTACCAGCTCGCGGAACGCTCCGGATTGCCTCAATCCACGATTTCTTCATGGTATCGAAAGGACATGGTCCCTACCATTCCGTCCCTGGAGAAAATCTGTACCGCTTTCGGCATTACCCTTTCCCAGCTGTTTGCTGAAGAAGACACCCCCGTCTCCCTGACCGACTCCCAGAAACAACTTTTGGAGCGCTGGTCAAGGTTGAGCGAGGATCAGAAGGCCATTATTTTTGCTTTGATTGACAAAATGTAAAAACCGCCAGAGGGAGCATTTTTGTGTTCTCCTCTGGCGTTTTTTGCAATTTCCCTTTTAGTTTTCAATCATAGCAAACAGTGCACTTGGCTACCCATATGCAAATCCGGCAGGCAATGCGCGTGTTAATACACACACACATTGCCTGCCGTTTACTTGTTGAGAGCAGCCCCCAGCCCCTTTGAACGCAGGATTTCCTTCATCGGCTGCGCATTCTGTGAAGGACGATTTTTAGCCGCCACGACAGTTGCGACGACAATTTTAACGGCACTATTTTTGACTTCAACCCCCTTTACGCTCTCTTTGCCCGTCCATCCTACGCCTCTGCAACATGTGTTGATTTCGAGGGACTTGTTGAAAGATACGACATATTGTGATATTATGTAAGAAAATATAAGATACTACTTCTGGGTTTTTGATATGTTTGCACGAAAAACAGAAAAATAAAATCCGGTGTAAACTCCTGACGGACACGAGAGCTTCTGTGTCTTTGTCAAGAGAGCGTTTTCGACACCCACACAGACGTGGATATTACTCTTTCCGTTTTTCACGCTCGGCAAATCATTTTGGGGAGAGGGAATAGATTGGCCTACATGGGTGTGGAATTATTATTTCTGTTTATTGGCCGTCACTGGTGACAAAGCTAACAAAATTTCCTTCACCATAAATATATAAGGGGGAGTGCATATGGCTTCATTGACGCACGTCTGCGTATGGTCTGGCAATGGCTGGAAGCGGATTACAGCAGAGGAAGCAGCCCGACTGCATCCGGGTGGCACAGTATCCGCTCACAGCGGATTATTCATGTGCGAACTGTGCGGGCAATATGTGACACTTACGGAAGGCACAGTTCAAACACGCCACTTCCGGCACAGTGCTCACGAAAAAAGCAAAGATTGTCCCGAGCGAGTGTTTGGGGCAAGTTATTCCTTTTCTTACGGTTCTCTGGAACACGATCTGCCAATCCGTATTACAGGCGTCAGCACATCGGCCTTCAGATTTGAAGTGGGGTTGATTCGTGCCCCGATTGGTGCGCTTGGAAAAGATTTTCGGATTGAAATCAAACCCCAAGGCGCATTGGATACACTTTATGTGTTTACAAAAGAACGGTTAAATTGTGACAGCATTACATATCTTCCCATCGGCGAAAGACCGTTTGAAAAATATACACTCCATTTTAAAAATGGGAACAATAGACTGGGGGAGTTTTGGCCTAAAGAAATCAGCGGCATAGACCCAAGCGGAACATTGTTTGAAAAATCCTCCGGAAAGAAACTTACATACGATGCCGATGTTGAGATTGAGAAAGAATACTACCTGTTAATACACGGCCGCCTCTGCAGAAAAACATACAGCAGCGTACAAATTCAAAAGGTTGCTCAGAAGCAATTTGATTGGGAAACCTGGACGCTTTATATCGTGCGTGCATCTGCTTTTAGCGAAGAAGCCGCCCGCTTCTTTCTTGACTTTCATTGCCGCCTGACGGATTACCCGGTTTCCATGCGCCCAGTGTGGCCTTTATTTGTAGAGGGAAATTACATGGTAAAGCATAGTCAGGATTGTATGTATATGCTTGTAGAAGGCAATGCGGCAACACTCAAAACCTTTCCTACCGCGGCGGTTTGTCAGCTGAATTACAATCCGAAACTGTACGAGGTCCTCTGTTCTAGCAGACAGCAGTTGATATCCACCGGGCGTACCAAAGCTTTGCAATACACCTACTTTTGGAAAGAGCCTCTGGACCAGGTGGGCGTTTCCCCTACCGTTTCTGTTACAGACCTTTCCGGTTCAGAGATTTCTCCGGGTGAAACCCATACATTGCCCCCTAACAAAACCCTGCTTTTCAAAGCCGCATTTGATGGCGAATTGATTGTTTCTAACCACGGCCATATTGTAGATAAACGCAAAATACCCGCAGACCAGCCGGTGGAACTGGATCGGCTATCCTACGGCGTAAGCGTACAAGTTGTCATCGGTCTGGATACTGTCTGGAAAATTGGCTTTCAAAAGCAACATTCTATCACTGCAAACGACGAAGCACAAATCCTCCGGGAAATTACAAATGGATCCGGGGCATTCATCCCCACCCCGCACGCTTTGCGAAATATGTTAATCGGCATGGAGCGCTATCCAAGGATTTGTCATTGGATACGAAAATGTATCCGGGATGGCACCATTCAGGAACAATCCTATCGGAGATTGCAGAATATCTACCTCCGTATCAGTACAAAGAAACAGGGAGATTGATTATGAACTACATTGAGCCTCTTACCAAAGAAGAAAAATCAGCCCTCTGCCAAATTATTACTGGCAAAGAGTTCAAAGAGCTTTTTAAAAGATACGAACAGGATTTTTCCAAAATACAGAAAGGATTTCGGGCTAAATCGTTGACAGAACAGCATGCCCTGTCCATTGCGATTACCAACATTGACAAACCCTTTATCGCAATCTGGGTCAATACATGGGTAGAACACTGGCTGAAAGAGATTGAAGAAAACATCACCCAGCTCAAAGAAGAGGGACTGTCTCATGGCGCCGCCTTGGCAACAACCATGCTTGACTCCTTTTTTGCTAACCATGTGGCTTTATATTTCAAACTTACAGGAAATCCCATAGACGCAGATGCCTGCTCTCGGTTATACGAAAGAATGGAAGATATCAAATCCGAGCGCAAGAAAAACGCAGAAGTATCTGATCGTATAAAGGGGATGGAAGAAGAAAATCGCCGACTGTCCCAACAAGTTGAGAAAGGTCAGCAAAATGTAGATGCAATAAAGGCCGAGTATGAAGAAAAAGTTCAGAAATTTCAGCAGGACAATAAAAAATTGGCCTTCCAGTTAGCCGAAGCGCAAGATAAAATTTCTGAATTACAAACCGCCCCCAGTGCTCTCCAAAACGATGATGCAGATTATATCGCGGAGTTTGATGACACAGATACCTCCGCTCTGCCTACTAATGGGGGTGAAATCACTTCCTTATGCTGTGTCTACACGGATTATAATGATCAGAAGTGGCTTGTGCGATATGCCGATTTGAACAACAGCGGAACCTATAACATCTTCCACAGGAATGAGGACATTCCACCCTACTTCTCAAATCGAGACAAGCTTTTCTTCAAGGATGGTCCTGCCACCGATGGTTTTTGTGGTATCTGGGCATGGTCCTCAGTTCCGAACGAAAACGATCCATCCAAAGATTATATCCTATCCCACTACAATACGAAGATAGATGCCATTGAAATTGCTACCATTGCGCAAGCATCAAGTCTTGATAGCCTGGTTGCTCTTCTGAAAGAAGGAGTTAAGTTCCAGCCCCATAGCCGGAAAGTCTTGTTCTCCTTTTCCGCCTCCAAAGCCCGGTATATGGGTATCCTATGCACCGCCAAAGATTTCCGCACGGTTAACGGAAAAACCATGATTGCGGAAGACTGCATTGTCGTACCTGTGTATGAATTTTCCAGTGATGCCATTATGCGTCTGGACAATGGTCAGTCTTTCTATCGGAAGGCATTTGCCGGTCTTCCCAGCAAACTCTATCATTTGAAAAGTCCCCTTGACATTGTAAAAGATGTTGTTCTCTCCTCCATTTCCTGGACAACATACAAAACCCGAGACATTACCCGGCCTCAGTACCGGGCATTCAGAGATTTTATTGGTGAAATTCCGGTTGACGATGTCATCGGCAAGATTGGAACTGCATGCCGCTGCTCCAATCCCGCTGCAAAAGAACTGCTGGATGAATTTCTAAACATAGTCTGGAAATATGTAGACGGAGGCAGTTTAGAAGACAAGATTATTCTATCGGCCATTTCTGCCAATTCGGAACTTCAGGAAAAAGCAAAAACTCTGATTCGCAAGGATTGGGAAGCAGAAAATGAAAGCCTGTTAACCGAGGCCCGCAATAAGCTTAACGCGCTTCATGCCGAGCTGAAGTCTGCCACGGAGCGCTTAACGGAAGCACAGGAAGCATTTAATAAGACCAAGGCGGAAGACGAGCGACTTTCTGATATTATAGCCGAAAAGGAACAACTTGCTGAGAATGTGGAAAAAGCCGTAGCTGAAAGAGTCCAAAAAGCTCAGGAAAATGCGGCAGAATTTATTGCAAGTATGGCATTTGTCAGCGGACAACCGGTACAAACCATAGGAAAAACAACCCTTGCATCCGATGATACCTTGTCCGCTACATATCAAACATACCCGGCAACGGAAAATTCGGACGAACTTGCCGAGCATCACACTTGGGCGGATGTTATCAACACAGCTGTATTGGAGCTTGCTGAAGCAGGTGTTGCAGAACGATACACGAACGGTCTGGCAGCCTTTCTCTGTGCAGCCTACATGGAAAAACAACCTATTTTCCTTGTTGGTCCCAATGCAATTGATATTGCGCAAGCATTCAGCGCAGCTGTAACTGCCAATAAGCACGGACTACTCCGCTGTGAAGGTAGTTGTACCCACCAAATGTTGGCGAAAATAGGTGTCGATGGAGAAAACATCGTAATTATCAACGATCTTCTTGCCAGCAGCTGGATGAACAGGCTTCCGGAAATACTGGCTAAAAAAGATATTTTTTACATTGCCACCCATCCATATGCAGAAGATATTCAGGTGGAGCCCAAGAGCTTGTATGGATTCATGCTGCCTTTGTTCACCGAGTTCCTCGTGGATAAAAAAGCTACCGGTAAATACTACGGCGGTTACTTTGCTGACGATTTTAAGCCTGATAACAAAAAATCGCATGCGTACCAAGAACACTTGAATCTTTCCAAATTTACCTTGAGCCCATTGGTCAGGACCCAAATCAACCGCCTTGCAGCTACGATGCACAGCATTTACCCCGCTGCTGCAGCAGATGATGATTTCATGTTTTGCATTTTTCCCATTGCCTATGCTTCTATAGCCACAGCCGAGCTCACCGGAGCAATTACGGACTCACAAAATGGCATTGCAATTTCTGCAAATCTCAAGCGTGACCTACGGCATGTATTAGGGGAAATTTGATGGAAAAGTATAATAATCTTCTCATAAAAGTGTCCCGCCGGTATCATATCCCGAAAGGGCAACAAGAAACACAGAATGCATGGAAAACCCGACTGATTTATAGCATTTGCGGAATGATGGCATATGCTTCTCTCTGGGACAACACAGAAGAACCTGTGTCCATTTTACACTTGAAAAGACGAATCCGCAGCATCCTCGCCAGCTACAAATCTATGTATCCAGAACTTGCAAATACTTTGCCGTATGCTTCCTGTGAGCTGGAAGCGGAAATTGAAGATCTATTCAAGAATGTGGGCGTGGTATATCACCGTCCCAATAGAATTGCTCCAGCCAAAATACAGGAAGAGCTGTTTGACGGAATTCTTTTTCAACGAGGCATTTCTTTGGATTGCATCTCCCGGGTATCCGGCATTGGATTTTATGCAAAACAGGATGGCGGTCCCTTGCCCAATCCCATTAAAACCATGTTTGGTCTTGAGACAGCGCATTTGCAGACATTGTGGCAAAACACACTATCTGCCGCTTCCTGGAAATCAAATTCCATATTTACATATGAGGTAGAGTACCTTCGCTTAAAACCACCTTTTTCCCATGGATACTGGGTAAATGAGCCCGACAAAACCGGTAAAATTTCGATTCTCCGGACAGGCAAGAAAGGCTCCCAGTTGTACTATCTTTATCGCTACACAGATGCCCTACTGGAAGTCAGTCCGCTTCCCCAGTGGGAGGTGGAAAACTATAACTACAGAACACTTGCATGCGCCTGCCTCGCAGAATATGGAATACTGCCTCCCATTGCGTACCAGGAAGACGGGGCCTTGGTTCACATACATTTGAATTGCTTGCTTCCGCCCCGGGAGCTTGCGTTCTTGAAACTCTACAGCTGGCCTGAAACCTGCACATCGCTGCCATGTGATTTTAGGCGACAGCTCTCCGCAGAGGTTTTTGCCGCTATAAAAGGCGTTCTTTCTGACGGGGGATATAAATTCACAGGAGGGATAAGCTGATGCCAAATGGAGCAAATTCTGTCCATAAGCAATTGCGGACGGAGCTGGAAGACTATATTAAATCCCAATATTTCGGAAAATCTCCTCTGCTGCTTTCGGCCCTGAGTAATCATCTGGATGACGAGGGACTGCTTTACCAAAAACCTTTTATTGAATCCTCCCCAGCATATGTTACAGTACCAAATGGTATTGAAACAGCCTCCCTGGAGAATTGGATGAAAACGTATTTCTTACAGTTGGCACAAGCTGGTATCGGTGTGTTTCCATCACCTTTTGCCCACCAAATCTCCGCGCTGGAAGCTTCCGTTAAGGGAGAAAACCTGTTTGTTTCCACGGGGACCGGTTCTGGTAAGACGGAATGTTTTATGTGGCCGCTTCTGGCGAAGATGGCATCTGAAGCCAGAAACTCCAAATCATCCTGGGAAAAACGAGGCGTTCGTACAATCATTATGTACCCAATGAACGCCTTGGTTTCAGATCAGGTTAGCCGACTGAGAAGAATGATTGGTGATCCTGATGGAAAATTTATCAAGATATTCCGCAATACTTGCGGTGACAGAGTTCGCCGTCCGCAGTTTGGCATGTATACCGGCAGAACACCATACCCCGGAGAACAGCCTTCCACCAACCAGGACAGAAAGCTGGAAAAAACCTTAGCAAGAATATCTTTTCCCCAAAGTGATTCCGAGAAGGAGTATTTCAATCATCTTCTGAAAGAAGGGAAAATACCTGCAAAGGCAGATATGAATCGCTTCCTCCAAGGATTGCATGAAAGCAAACATATTCCAAACGACGAGGACGCGGAGCTGATTACACGCTTCGAAATGCAGCAGTTCTGCCCGGATATTCTCATTACAAACTATTCAATGCTGGAGTATATGTTGCTGCGACCCAGAGAACAAAAAATCTGGGATGATACCCGGGCATGGCTTGCTTCTAGCAGAGAGAATAAATTGATGTTTGTGATTGATGAAGCTCACATGTACCGTGGTTCTTCCGGCGGTGAAGTGGCATTACTGATTCGCAGGCTCTTCCATAAACTGGGCATCAGCCGCGATCGTGTACAGTTCATACTCACCACCGCGAGTATGCCCAACAAAAGCCAGCAAGACTTGGATTCCGTAATGAAGTTCGCAAACGAACTTACAGCTTCCGATACAGAAGCACAGTTTTGCTACCTTACGGGTGAAAGAGAGGTAATTGACGGACAGCAAAAATACGATATACCAGCCCAGCTTCTCCTGAGCGCAGACCCCAGTCAATTTGAGGGTGGGGACGATGGGAAGCTTTCTGCACTTTTGTCTTTCTGGGGACAATTGGATGGATTTGATTCCAACATCACATCCTTGGCGGCTGTATACAACTGGATGTACGAAAATCTTGTCTATTATCGCCCATTCCATGCGCTCATCCAGTATTGTCGCGGAAACGCAGTATCTTTGGGAGAGCTTTCTGCCGGCATTTTCCCTGACCTTCATCAAGAGGACGCACTAAAAGCAGTTAGTGTCCTTTTGGCTATTGCACCCCTTGCCAAAAACTCGAAAGGGTCTGTTCTTTTCCCTGCACGGATGCACATGCTTTTCAAAGGTATTTCCGGGGTATATGCCTGCGCCAACGGAGAATGCAGCTGTTCCCACTCGGAAGGCGGACTCACTTTAGGAGAGATTTACTTATCTGATGGCAATTTGACCTGCCCCCACTGCGGAAGTGTGGTATACGAGCTCTACAACGACAGGCGTTGTGGTGCCCTGTTCTTCAAAGGTTACGTCCTGGAAGATGATTCGGGACTTCATGGAAATGTGTATTTGTGGCATTACCCCGGTCAGTTGATGGATCGCAGAATGAAAGAAATTCATTTGTTCATCCCCACCGATGATTTTGAGCTGCCATCAAAACAGGGTAAAAACGCCATAAGACCTTGCTATCTGGATGTGAAAAGCGGTTTTGTCAACTTCACGGATGATTCTTCCGCCGGTAAGCCTGGAATGCGGAAACTATACTATTGTAACTACTCCGCAAAGGGCAAGCCGCAAATGATTACTTTCCCCACCTGTCCCCATTGCAGGCATATGCTTTCCCAATCACAGCTCACATCCTTCAGTACACGGGGTAATCAATCCTTCTTTAACCTGATTAAATCCCAGTTCCAACTGCAGCCCGCTGTGCCTGAAAAGGATAAAGCCCCAGAGCGCTTCCCCAACGGCGGACGGAAAGTGCTGCTGTTTTCAGACAGTCGTCAACGGGCCGCAAAACTGGCCAGAGACATGTCAGAAGCTTCGGACATATCTGCAGCCAGGCAACTGTTCGCAATCGCCATTAAAACAATGGAAGAACAAACTGCCGAGCAATCCATGAATTCTCTGTATGACTTTTTTTGCCTGGCTGCCGGCCAGCATCATGTGCAGATTTTTCACGGACCGGAACGCAGTAAATTTGCTGAAGATTGCGCTACTGCGTTGGATAACTACAATCGATACACAAGACGCAGTCGCCCATATTCACCCAGATTCACCATTGCAAACGCCCCTATGCAGATGCAGGAATACCTGCTTCGCTTGTTTGCCGGTGGCTACAACACCCTGTACGATTCTGCCACGAGCTGGATAGAACCCACCGAGCAAGCACTTTTTGATGCAGTAGACACGCTGATTGAAAACAACGTAACTGTCACCGAAGAGGCGTTTATCGACTTCTTCAATGCTTGGATTCTATCCATCTGTGATAGGTATACAGCCATTGGCCATACCATCCAAGACACAATCCGCTTGAAAGTACGCCCCAATTACGATGGTTACGGACTGGATAAAAATTGGGGATTTTCAAAAATCATTCGGGAAATCATGGGCTGGCAGGATGGAAACGAAGAGGAGCTGACATGGAAACGAGTATTGAAGGAAGCCTTTCTGGACTCAGCCCAACCTGATAACGGGAAATTATACATCGATCTCTCAAGAGTAAAACCCCGTTTCAGCCCTACCCATGCGTGGTATAAATGTAATCAATGCTCCGAATTAACCCCCTTTACTCTGAAAGGCAGATGTCCAAGCTGTGGATCTGCTTCCATTCATGAAATGAAGGCGGAAGAATATGAAGCACTCAGCTTCTGGCGAAAGCCGGTGTCTGATGCTTTGCAAGGTGAGCCAATTCATGTGATTGACACCGAGGAACATACTGCCCAGCTTTCACACAAAGATCAAAGAGACGACCTTTGGAGTAAAACCGAACAATATGAATTGCGCTTCCAGGATTTCATCCAGGACGGGGAAACACCTGTGGACATTCTCAGCAGTACAACCACTATGGAAGTCGGTATCGACATTGGCTCTCTTGTTGCGGTTGGATTGCGTAACATTCCTCCTATGCGGGAGAATTATCAGCAGCGAGCCGGCCGTGCAGGTCGGCGTGGATCCAGCTTATCCACAATCGTTACCTTCTGTGAAGATGGGCCTCATGATACATTGTACTTCAATGACCCGATTCCCATGTTCCGCGGCGATCCCCGCAGGCCTTGGATTGATATTAGAAGTGAGAAACTCATCCAGCGTCATCTGGCTATGGTAATTCTCCAGGAATTTCTCTCAGAAATCCATCAGAGCCTTGACACTATTTCGGCAGCCGTTTTTCTTAACGAGTATCATGACAGATTTAAGGCCTACCTTTCTTCTTATGATTTAGATAAAGACAAGCTTCTTTTGCCCGCCGGAATTCCCTTCCATTACTCCCTGTTTGAGGACGAGCTTAAAGAAGCGCTTGATTCTCTGAATGAAAAATGCCATACCCATCCCGAGCTTTTCGGAGTAGAAGAAGGGGCTAAGGAGAACGAGGCAAAGGTCCTTCTGGATGCACTCTATGAGGAAGGAATCATCCCAACATATTCTTTCCCAAAAAATGTAGTAAGTACCTACATCCCGGATATGTACGGAAAAATCCTTTACGAGGTTGATCGCGGACTGGATGTTGCAATTGGCGAGTACGCCCCAGGTAGAGCAATTGTAGTGGATAAGCAAACCTATCAGATTGGTGGATTCTACTATCCCGGAAGCGAACGGCGCTATGGTCAATCCACGACCCCAGCACGAGCTTACACGGAAGATCCTAATTATGTAAAACAGGTTATTTCTTGTCCGGAGTGTGGCTGGTTTGGTCTTTTAGCGGAAAAAGCCAAGTGTTGTCCGTTCTGTGGAAATAGTGATTTGGAACTTACCCGTGAGATGATGCGCCCTTGGGGATTTGGACCCAGAAATGCTGAATCCATACCGGAGGTTCAGCTATCAGAGGAATACACTGCTGTACAGCAGCCTCTGTATTCCACTCTTCCTGAGGCCGAAGAAATGAAACTCGCACCAGGTTGTAAAAACATACGAATCGCTTCACGAACAAACCAACGAATTATCATGCTGAACAAAGGTACAGACAACAAAGGTTTTATGGTCTGCAAGGACTGCGGAGCTGCTATGCCCGGCGATAATATTTCTGTCCTAAATGAGGTCAACAGGCCATACAAATCAAAATACGCCCGAAGCAAATGCCGTCACAGCAACTATTTTAATGTGAATCTTGGGTATGATTTCATCACAGATATGCTGGTCCTGGAATTCACAATCGACGACAGGATTATTGATACCAGAAGAAATGATAACCCGTGGCTTAACCGTGCAGCACAATCCTTGGCCGAGGCTCTGCGACTGGCAGCAAGTAAAAAACTCGATGTGGAATTCACGGAACTTGTTACCGGTTATCGCCTCAGAACTGGCTCCGAAGCCTCTTATGTGGATATCTACCTTTACGATAGCCTATCCAGCGGCGCCGGTTATGCTGTGAGTGTGGCTGATTCGATTGGAGACCTACTGACCGAAATTAGAGAATTGTTAAGCTCCTGTGATTGCGGATCTGCGTGTTCCAAATGTCTTAAGCATTACAGGAATCAGTATGTACATGGTATGCTTGACCGCTTTGCTGCACTTCAACTCCTGGAGTGGGGTGTTGATGGAAAAAGTGCATCGCCTCTAAAATCAGAAGCACAGATAAAAATGATTACCCCTTTGGTGAACATTCTAAAGCAATCCGGGTGTGCAATTACTACGGACGGTGCAATTACCGTGACTGGGCGAAGAAACACGAAAAGGATTGTTGTCTACCCAGCAATGTGGGTGGAACCCCATGCTGCCGGTACCATTTTTATAAGCGATGCCTATATCAAGTATGCCAAGCCGTATGCCGTCCAAAAAATAATTGATGGCATTCAATAAAACACTCTGACTGTGGATTATCCCAATGGGTACGCAAGCATAATGCAGTGCCCCACGGGGATAAGGTTCGCTTGCCAGGAAGAAGGGGGTTCCGAAATGGAGCCCCTTTCTGTAATAGTTGAACTTTTGCCTTCCGCGACGGTTTCGACGATGGCAACGGTAGTTTGGGTTCTCTGTTTTGACCGTTGCAGCCGTTGCCAGCGTTGCGGTTACCCGGTTTCCTCCCTGTAGGTCAGCCGGATGCGGTGGCTTGTGGCTGGTTCTGTTTTCGTACACCACTTTCTATGCCTCCAGCAATCGGCCGGTGTTTACATTCAGGTACTTGGTCAGCCGATTGGCTGGCATATCCGGCTGTGCAAACTGTGCTAATTCGGTGGTGCTTCCCTCCCATTCCCGGTTCTGAGGGGACTCAATTCCCGCCACCGCTCCAGCATGGGGTCCAGGGGCTGTTTTCACAGTTCCCGTTTTGCATGGTCTAGATTCCACACCTGAAAGGATTTGCCTATTATGGGAGGGCCAGACAGAATATGGACCGCGGTATAATGTAGGTCTGCAATGACGGCGGCTTTGTCGGTATAGGTCCCAGTTCATTGTGGGACACCGTGTGCAGGTACCCGGGGCTATCTCATACCTCTCATCTGCCAAGTGTGATGCGTCCCAGATGGGTATTTTTACAGGCAAACAAAAAGAGCGTCCCTGTGAGATGATTTGAATCATTCTCACAGGGACGATTACGATCTATTCTGCTTTTCTGAGCGTTGCAAACACGCCGGCACGGACGCCTGCGGCTGCGGCACGGGCTTTGGCTATCTGGTGGGCGTAGATCTTTGCGGTGGTTGTTGCATCGGTATGGCCCATCTCAGCAGCCGTTGTCACCAGGTCAATGCCGTTAGCAATCAGCGTAGATGCGGCGGTATGGCGGAACAGGTGGGGATGGATATGGGGAAGATCCTCTTCCTTGCTGAATTTGCCCAGCCAATCTGTGATGCTGTCCGGGTGCATGACCGTTCCATCATCTTTCGTGAAGATAAAACCGGTGTCCTGCCAGATCAGGCCGTTTTTCATGCGGATTCGTAGCTGCTCTTTCTTCCACTGTTTGAGCATATCCAGACTTTCGGGGGCAAGGCACATAGCACGAGGCTGTCCGTTTTTGGGAGGGCCTACATAGACACCCTTATCCTTGGTGTAGAGCAGGGCCTGCTCAATCATCATGGTTCCCTTGTCAAAGTCGATGTGCTTCCATTGCAGGCCCATCAGCTCACCACGGCGACAGCCGGTATCGATCAGAATATAGGTCATGGTTTTCCACTTGATGGGTGCATTCTGAAGTGTTGTGATAATATCCTCCATATCCTCCGGCTGAAAGCTTTCAACCTTGTGTTTCTTTACCTTGGGTGGTGTTGCTTTTGCGGCGGGGTTATAGGGAATCAGAAGTTCTTTATCAGCCTGACTGAAAATAGTGGAAATCAATCGGTGATGTTCCAATATGGTTTTATCAGACAGCGGGGTGGTATTGAACTTTTCCGTAAACAGCTCCGAAAAATCATAGCCCAGCGCATTGGCGATTCCTGCCGCATTCTCCGTTCTGATGGAATCCCCGCGAATGGCTGCGTTTAAGGTGGTTTGAGATACCCCACACTTCTCTGCAATCTGATATTTGGGAATACCCAGAGCCTTTATTTTCTTAGCCAGAACCTTTCTGGGAACTGCCCGGTGGGTATCTTCCCGGATACCATGCTCTGCAAGCTCCTTATATAATTCATTCAGGTGTTGGGGGCGAATATCCTTCAGCTTCATATGCCCAATGGCAGGATTGATCCGTCTTAGCAGTCCTTGATACCGTTCCAGTGTGGTAGCTGCAAGGCCGGAGCGCTGTTTTAGCTCCATCACATACTGGGCATAGTCAGCAAAGGTCTGGTTGTCGTCTACTTGATAGCCTTGCTCTAATTTCTTTTCAAATTCATATGCGGCCATCATCGCCTGCTGCTTCATTTTGCGTTTCGGCATATTTTTCTCAGGCGGCCACCACATTGTTGTTTTGCGGATTTGCTTTCCCTGATAGTCATAGCCATTGGAGGCAAACAAGCGATAATGGGTGATGTTCCCATTGTTATCATATTGCGGTTCAATATATGCCATAGGGCACACTCCTTTCCAAAAGAAAATCTCCCATGCTCATGGTAGGGCATGGGAGATTTTTTGACAAATGTGCGGATTAAGTTCTGTGCATGGTTTCGTAGTTATCGCTGCCGTCAACGCAGTTAAGCCACCGTACCAGATTATCCCAGGAAATCAGGTAAGTGCGGCCCACGATTCGGCAAGGCAGTTGTCCGGAGCGGATGGCTCTGCGGAGGGTGTATTCACTCAGATGAATGCCGTTCTGGGCTGCTCGCTGCACGGCTTCCTTCATGTTCATAATGTCCAGATTCATATTTCATGCTCCTTTCATTTTCCAATCAGCGGGACTGTTCCCGCTGGCGGCGTTTCTGGTAATCGTTCAGTAATTTCAGGATGGCTTCCTGAATTTGGGCGGTGTCATAGCTTTTGGGGAAGAACTTACGAAGATCATTTACCCGAAAGCTGATTTTCTCGGCTTGGTTGGCTTTTGGCTGGGACATAAGGGTGACAATGGTATCCACATCCAGCGCCCCGGCCTGACTGAGCTTTTTGAGCTGCACGGCCTGAGATAATGACGGCGTGCAGTCCTCACACGCCATGGTTTCCAGCAGATCCTGCTGTTCCTGCTCCGTCAGATAAGAAAGTTCCACAGCAGGAGTCAGGGCTATTTTCCCCTCATCTACCAGTTGCAGAAGCTCCGGGACTAGATTGGTCAAACGTATATACCGCTGAACCGTTTTATATCCATCTCCCATTGGATCGCCAATTAAGGCGGTGCTTCGATTTGACCCCGACTTTGGGACAACTTGTCCCAAAGTTAAATCAGAGCGTTGTCCTTGATGCTTCATGGCCTCCATTTTTAGCTTGTAGGCAAAGGCTTTCTCGCTGGGCATGATATGTTCCCTGTGAAGGTTGCTGTCCACCAAGGCAATCGCTGCCGCATCCCGGTTCATGGGCGTAATAAAAGCAGGGACGGTTTCCATCCCTGCCTTGATTGCTGCGTGTAACCGGCGATGACCGCTGATTACCTCGTATGCATTTGCCTCTCCCTCCAGGGGACGTACCATCAGCGGTGTGAGAATCCCGCCTGCTTGGATACTCTCCACCAGAGCGTCCATTTCCTCATTGTCCCGCACCTGAAAGGGATGTCCCGCAAAGGGGTGTAATTGTGAGATTGGCAGATGCTCTGCCTGTCTTGTATCTTTCATCGTACCCGGCTCCTTTCCTTGTTTCTTACTGCTTCCTTTTCCAATCTGCGTTCTTGCTCCAAAAGGTTCTGAACGTCGGGTAAAGACCGTTCCCAAATCCGGTCAGCGCATCGCAGTTCTTTCCGCAGCGGGGCGATTCTCTGACTGATTATCTTCGCCTGTTCCTTCAGTTCTGACTTCACCGGCTCTTCTGCTCTGCGGATCTTGTTGTAGATACCATTCCGCTCCTGGGTCAGGGCGTGGATCTTCCCGATGGTTTTCTCCCGGAACGCAGAAAGCTCCTCTGCGGTATCGATGTGATACCTGCAAAGGAGCTGCAGATCTTTATCATATTGTTCCAGTTTTCTGACCTCTTCTCTCACCATGGGAGAAAGGGGCAGGGACTTGTTCTCCCGGAGGGTATCACCGGTGCAAAGCCTCAGCATGGCCACAAACAATTCAAACAGCAGCCGGATTCCGTCCATCCGGTTCAGCCGCTTCATCTCCCATTCCAGTTCCATCAGGGGCGTTCTTCCCCTGACCGGGTAATGGGTCACATACAGTTCCGGAAGCCGCTGATTGTCAATCAGCCGGTCATAAATGGCATCTATGGTATACTTCTCTCCCAGCCTGTCCAACCGCACTGCCCTCTGCCAGCCGGGGGCAATTACAGATGGGTGCTGGCTGTTCCGGTCTCTTGTGAACACATAACCCAACGCCTCCAGATACCGACAGAAGGAGGCATAGCTGGCAGTTGCGGATAGAGCCTCGTTCATATCCCTTCGCAGCATATCCCGGTGGGTCATGCCGCTGTTTTGCCTTACCCAATATCCCTTCTTCTCACCGCCGAAGAAGACGGCTCCTTTCAGCACGGACTTCCCTCGCTCCCGGCAGATGGCATCCGATATTTCTCTCAGCCGGTAATGATCCGATACATGGTTCTGAAACTTTCTGCCGTTCCTGAAGGATACGGAATTGATCACGAAGTGGTTGTGCAGGGAATCCGTGTTCAAATGGGTTGTAACGACAATCTGATAATCTTCACCCCACATCCTCTTGGCTGTTTCCATGCCGATGGCATGGGCCTCCTCCGGAGTCACCTCACCGGGCTTGAAGCTTTGGTAGCCGTGGTAAGCAACATTGCCCCCCAGCTTGCCAAACTGCCGCTTGGTGGCCATCATTGCACCATAAGGGTCATGCTTGGGGCAGTTGATGGTGCTGACATACATCTTCCTGTCTGTCTTGGCGTCGTTACCCACATAGGCCAGGGCCCGGGCAAGGTCATCGTCCAGATACTTGGCATCCGTAGTCTTGTCCGGGTTTTCTGCATAGTCGATAACATTTTTTAAGCTGCCCTTTACCGGCCAGAATCCGGTGGTAGCCACGTCAGATCACCCTCCGTCCTTCTCTTTCGCCGCAAGCGGCAAAAATTCAGCACGTCGGGGATCTTCCTTTCCCCACAAAGCAGGCTTTGCGGGGCCCCCAATCATCTCCTCAATAATTTCTTGCTGCGTCTGCTTGCAAGGCACAAACAGGTTCTTCTCCATCTCCTGGAAAACTGCTGTCAGCGCAGCTTCGGTTTCCGGTTTCAATGGCAGATTACTGATCTGACACAGCTTGATATAGGCTTCAAAAAACCGATCATCCAAGAAAGGCCCGGGTGCAAAACCCAGGCCACGCTTGCGCAGATATTCCGATAAGGACAGGCCGCATTTTTGGGCAATGTCCTCCATCTTTGCTTTTTCCTTTGCACTGAGCCGCAGCTCAACACGACAATTCTTCATCTTTATACGTCCTCCTAATTAAAAATGGGCAGTAAAAAAGCCGATGCGCAAACTGCACATCGGCTCTAAATCCATATTGCGTTACTATCTTTCCTGCTGAGATTTTCGTTTTTTTAGTTGCGTCAGAATGTTATCCACATTGTCCGTGTTGGTCACACCGGGATAGTCCTCCTGGAATTGCAACAGGATCTCCTTGGCCTGCCGTTCCCCGGCCCGGACCGATTCGTAAGCTTTTTCAAATTCTCCGTGGGCCATGGTGTCCCGGATAAATGAAACGGAATCTGACGGGATTTCCTCCCATCCGCCGTAAAGATTGCAAACAGCGGTGTCGATTCGCTCCATGGTGATGGGGTCGCCGCGCTGCTCATGCTCAGCAAGAATTCCAATTACATCAGAAAGGTCGTTCTTGTATTTTCTACCGGCACGCAGCTTCATGGCAATGAGATATTCTGCAGATACCGTGCGGACGGTCAGCACATTGGAAAACTCCCGGTAACGGACGGAGTATTGCAGCAGCTTGGGGGAATAGGAGCCGGTTTTCATGAAGTCCGCATTCAGCCAGCCATTGGGCAGCCGATGTCGGTCACCTACAATGTTGATGGCATCTTTCATAGCGGACACCGCATGGATTACAGCATCCACATCCGTGGTCATATCCCGGAAACCGTAGTTGATAAGGATCGCCGCGCCACCGATCAGCACGATCTCCGCAGGCATAGACTTGCCGTTTAAGCGGCGGTATTCCTTTCCCAGCTCCTTCAAAAAGGTATCCAAATTTTCTTTGGTGAAAACATTCATGTGTTCAGATGACATTTCGCACCTCGTTTTCTATAATGTTGAAACGCTTGAATTCAGGAATGGCGCTGCGCAGTGCATCCTCCTTGGGGCGTTCATTCCCGGCAACCGTTGCGGCGGCCACCACACTGGCGGGATACAGCACCTCACTGAGAGATTGCTGCCGCAGGTCCTGATACTCCCCACACAGGGGAACATCATTGATCCGGCTGACATAGTCCAGCATAGCCAGAAGGTAGAAGCATTCCGGATACCATCTGCGGTTGTAATAAGCGCGGATGTCATCGTTTTCCAAGGTATGAATGATGAAGTCAATGTCCCCCAGTTCCTTTAACTGGTGGCACACATTACTTTTGAACAATTCAAAGCTGCACCGCTTCTCAAAGTAGGGCGCAAGCAGTTCCTCCATGGAAATACCCAATTCTTTGGACAGCTTATAGACGGTCTCCGCGCTGCACTTTTCCAGCCGGGTCTTGCCGCTGAGAATATCATTGAGGGTCATATAGGGAATGCCGCTGCTTTTTGAGAGTCGGTATTTGGTTATCTGTTTCTTTTCCATCAGTTCCTGTAAAAACATACACTTCACCTGCCTTTGTTATTATTATAACGGCGTACCGTTATATTGTCAACAGCATTTCCAAAAGACAATCATTGGATACTATCGTAAAGTGGGATTGGGGTGCTCCCCAAAAACAGCAGAGGGCACGGGACCCTCTGCTTTCTTGGAACTTGCCGTACAAGTTCCCTGCTTGTTACACCATGAGACACGCTCTTCTCTTACTTAATACTTCTCAGATATGCCACACCGTTCTTGGCCTTCTGAAAGGTGAGCCTGACCGTAGCTCCCATGGGAATTTCGGGGATTCCCAGATAGCCTGTGTCCTGCCATGCAGAAGCCATTATTTTTCTTCCGTCCTCTAATGTGAAATACGCAAGAACATTACGGTTTCGCCCCCACCGCTTGTAGTCAAGTGTTGCCTTGAAAATCCCCTCTTGCTCAGCGGTCACATAAATGTCAATGTGAATACCATTCTCATATAGCTGGTTTTTAGAATATGCTCTCATAGTAAATTCCTCCTGTAAGTGGTTGATGTCAAAGTGATGCCAACGCTTCTGGGTTTATTAGAAAAAGCGGCATCGGATGGATGCCGCTATCCTCTAAAGAAATCCTCCAGGGAATCCAGAAGATTGTTTTCTTCTTCCGAAAGTGTCTGTGGTTGATTTTCCTCCCTGGTCTGCACAACCGATATTTCCTTGAAACAATTCCGAATGGTCGTCTCAATTACTCCGGCAAGCGCTTCGTCCGTTTCTTCCAATCGGTTGATTGCTTCAATGACTGCCTTGTTTCTGGACGACGAAAGACTTTGCAGATACTCCCACGCCTTGCGGTCATCTTCCCTTGCTAAGTTAAACCGAAGGCTCATTCGCTTGATACTCATATTTTTCCGCCGCTTTTCAGAAGCTTCATTTCCAGCATACGTTCATACCCCTTAGCAGTAGCGCAAATATCACCATGGATGGTGACCCGACGTTCATCATATTCTGCAAAATTGCGGATCAAACAGCTGCCGCCACCAACTACATGGAGCTTCATCATCTTTGGGTCATAGCCGTGTTCTCGAATCCTACGGAAAATATCTGCCACATATTCCTTTGCGGTGTCGGTGATTGTTTTTAAATACCCATCATCAATATCCGCCGTTCCGAACCGCAACACACGGGTGAGCATTTCCTCCGGAGGGTCTGCGTGGTGAATCCGCATCAGATTTTCACGAATTTGGAGAATGCACTGCTGGGTGCCGAATTTCTCCGTAAAGCATCGGCGAGGATCTGGCTTTTTGTCATTTACAAACATCAGATTCATGGTGCCGTTTCCAATATCGCATAGCATATTGACCCCTGAAAAATCACTCAGATGATTGACGATAGCGGCAAATCCTTGGGGATAAATGTCTGCTCCCACAATTCGGATATGGTAGTCTTTTCCACGAAAAGTGAAATTTACGGTTTCGTGCTTCAGTAAATACTGCTTAAAATCCTCTCGCTGTTCACTGACCCAAGTCAAAGGCAGTCCGGCGGCAATGAAGACATCTGCTGTAACCAGCCCTGCAATGTGCAATTCCCTGGCGATGGCGGCAAGGGTCAATACATAGTAATCCCCATCCAGCATTTTATCTGGGGAGAACTCCTTGTGCTCTGCACCAATCAGATAGTACATGCCGTTCCAAACAAGCAGATTCTCTTTGAATATTGGCTCCTTGTTGTAGACGGTGACGCCGGTGGGAAAGCAGCAGTTGGCTGTTTTGATGTTGCCGTAGCCATGATCGATTCCAATAATCTTTGTTTCATGGAATGTTTTCATTTTGCTTCCTCCTTAATTGTGTTTCTTCATTTCTTCAAACAGTTCCGGGAAATCAGGCGGCTCGACTTCCCGAAAAAAGATGCAGTGGATCCTCGTCAGGGACAACTGCTGCGGACATGGAAAGCCTAACAGCAGGCAAATCCCCTTGTCCCAGTTGCAGCAGTTGGACACGATTTTCTGCACCTGTGGGGCTTCTTCCTTCATTTTCATGATTGTTTTTCCTCCTTTTTCTGGATTGGAGGCAACACCGGCGGTGTGTTTTACCTTCCGACTATGTAATAGTGGGAAAATCAAAAAACCGGAATTTATGCGCAACCGTTTCAAATCAATCTGCGCAACCACAGAATTACCACGAAAAACAGAAAATAACTGGGAAATCATCCCAAAAAAGTTAATACTGTACAAATGTTCGAATACGATGTAAAATAAAAGAGAACGGAGGTGCAGCGATGTCAGAGAATAAATTTTTTACAGCCATCTATCAGGACGGCAAGGTAAAAATGAACGGACAGTGGTTTGATGCCGGGAGCTTTGCCGTCCATCTTCTCAATCAGTTTTATGAGAACGACACCGCTGCAAGGCTCAGCGTGTTCTGTATCGGCAATGACTTTCTGCTTGCCAATCTGAAAACCGGCTATTTGAATATGGAATTATTCCTGAAAGCCGGCTGGGAGTATCAGCAAATTCTCAAAACACTCCCCACGCTAAAGCCATTTGACCTGCTGAATCTGGAAGCGGAGAGAATCCGGTTACAAAAGCTGTTCACAGAGGAGAATGGAAAAATCATACAGGCCTATCTCCGTGCCCTTGGAAAGAATACGGATGCGGAATGTCAATTCCTCGGTGTTCTTCCTGTGGATGATCCGGAGCTGTTTTCCGCCGGAGAAAAGCTGATCCAGCAAATTCGGCAGGCCGAAAAGCTGTACCATTCCATTGGAACCGATATGCAGTTTTGCTTTGACCGGCTCCGACGATTTGTTGCCCAAGAAGAAGATGCCCAGCGGCTGGATGAAGCCCACCTTCTGCCCGTTGCCATGAAGCTGTTTGGAATGCCAGAACTTCCGGTTTCGGTGCAATACATGGAGGTTCCCAAGCAGAACAGTGGCCAGCCGTCGGTAGGCCGTCAGATGGTGTTTGACAGCTACAGAAGCTTTATCCTGACGGATTTTTTCGAGGGCTTACATAGGGGTTATTACCCACGGCGATGTGAAATCTGTAAAAAGTATTTCCTGATGAAATCCGCCCGGTGGCAGTATTACTGCGACGGATGGTCTGGAAAGCTTGTCCGTGGCAGACGGGTCAGCTGCAGGCAGTACGGGGAATACCTGCGGCTGAAAGAATACGCCTCGGAAAACCCCATCAAGAATCGTTATAGCCGTCGCTGTGCCTGTATTCGGAGTGAAAAATCCAAAGGTAAAATCACAGAGGAATTTGCAAATCAGGCAAAATCTCTTGCAGAAGCACGGTACTACAAAGCAATCGCCTCCCCGGACTATGCCATGACCCAATACGCTGAGGATCTGGAGCGGGACAAGCTGTATGCGGATGTAAAAAGGGGGTGCCAGGAATGAAGGATTGGGAAAAGGAGCTGAAGCGGTATCAACTCTCCCCGCCACCTCCCAAAATGACCTTACAGGCATATATTCTCAAATATCTGGAATCCGGGGACGAGATCTATTTCCGGTGGTTTCTCCATACTGTGGAGCCGATGCTAAACCAGACGGCATCTGCAATGGTGCAGCATTATGCCATGTATGGTTTCTTTCCGGACTTGAAGCAGGCCTGCGTGGAAGGAATTCTGAAAGCACTTCAGGCTTACGCCCCGGATAAGGGAACACCCTTTTGGTGGTATGCCCGGCAGTACCATATCCCGGAAGCAATTCACGATTTTATTCGCCTGGCACGGCCTGGTTTCACGGTTCAGAGCAAGGACGAATACGATACCCTGCGGAAGGTCATGTGGATGTATCAGAATTTTAAGAACGAGGATGCAGATCCTATCAAGAAAATTGCGGAGGAAACCGGAATCTCAGAAAAGCGGGTGGAGGAGTACCTTCAGGCAGGCATGCGGAATATGTCCCTTGTCCCTATGGAAATGCGGCAGAATGGGGATGAAGAGGAAGAACCCAGTTATATTCCTGCGCCGGATTACTCTACAGATCCTGCCCGGCTTGCCATGCGAATGGCGCGGCAGGAGGCGCTCTTTGGGGCTTTTGAAAGCTTGAGTTACCGGGAGCAGGACATTGTGGCATCCCACCTGGGCTTCTGCCCCAAGTGCCTGAGTACAAAAAATGCTGACGGCAGTTACCGTCAGCAAGAGTATTTTGAAGATCTGGCAATTCCCTACGGCCTCACACCGAAAGCCGCCAGCCAGGTCTATGACAGAGCCATCCAGAAACTTCGGGAAGCATTACAGCCATGGAAATATTTTGGGGAGGAGGATCAGCTCACAAGCAGTTCTGTGGTGTAAAAAAAGCGGCGAGCATAACTTGCCTCCTAATAAGAAAACATGAGCTAGTCCAGTAAAATCAATGTTTTCAGAGGCAAGGAACACGATGTGAAGTCAAAAAATCAAATGCCGGAAGGATAAAGGGTGCTGATGTGAAATATCAGCATCCTTTTTCTGTCCCAAACTCTATTCCGCCCCGGTGCGGCAATCTCGACTGGAACAGGAGGTGAAGCGGATTGCGAGAAAAGGCAGAAAAACCGGCAAAGCATAAACTCACCCGTGCTGAGCGCAAGCAGATTGAGGCGGTAATTTGCCAAGCCAAAGGCGACGGGAAAAACCATGCGGTGCAGGACAGCATACCGTTTCAGAATATATTCCCGGGGGCTTGTGCGGGCCACTTTCTCCAAGACCATTGCCTTTGAGGATGTGAATTACCGCTTGGCGGGGCCGGAGGATTAGCTGAGATACGGCAAAAGCTGGAAATCGCCGTATCCCAGGCGGCCAGCATCGCCCAAACCTACAACTGCCGTCTGACCCAGCCGGACTTCCAGCAGGAGGACGGGCTGATGTCCTCTTTACCTCTGGGTCTAAACCGCATCAGGATTGAACGGAGCCTGACCACATTGGCCCTGGCGGTGTTCGTCCCATTCGTCCCTCAGGAGGTATTCATGGACTGCGATGCCATGTACGACTGCCTCAACGCTCTCTCCAACAACATGATCCTGCCGGACCGCAAACAATTCCGCTGTCCCAACGGCCTTGTGTTCGGCACGCCCGGCAGCGGAAAATCCTTGAACTGCAAGCTGGAGATCACCTTTATCATGCTGATGACCCAGGATAATGTCATCATCTGCGACCCG
>ERZ1643251.1119-NODE-1119-length-32071-cov-10.929098_pt1 | contig 32071 bp, 32 predicted proteins | sample MGYA00579261_ERZ1643251 | MGnify/ENA primary metagenome ERZ1643251 (study PRJEB29033, sample SAMEA4952267) | chicken gut metagenome | biome: Broiler Chicken; feature: Gastrointestinal Tract; material: Caecum | place: Ireland | collected 2018 | study: Broiler... | reverse complement strand
TCGCGAATCCACTCTTTCCCACCAACCAAACCCCTTACTGTCACCCGGTAGGGGGCTCTTGTTTTTTGTACCTGCACATTTCTTGTGCAGGTACTTTTTCTTTTTTGAAAGTGCCCATTCCGTCTTTGTGTAATCTTTATAAAACACCGTTTCTAATTTTGTGCTGTATGGAAGCAACCGATTTTCGGAAAACTATTGACGAGATTGATTTTCCCTTGCTATAATAGCAATAGAATTACTGACCGTTCAGTAAATAGTTGTGAAAGAAGGAATACAGTGTCTGGATCCAAGCGCAATTTAGAGCGGCGCACCGAGCTTTTGGAAATTTGTTTTGATACCTTTTGTAAAAACGGACTTGAAAACACCGGGATGAAAAAACTTGCGGATGCCTGCGGCGTCTCCAACGGGGCTTTGCTTTACTATTTCGAGTCCAAAGACAATATCGTCATTGCATCCACCGCCCACTGTATGGCGAAGGTCGAGGACGATTTTATGGAGAAAGCGCCGACGAGTTTTGCCGATATTGAGCGGTTCTTGCGTGAAATGCCTTATCTCACCGCAAAACTGCACGGCGAAAAATATCGTTTTATGTATCAGGTCTATGCAAGTCCTAGGTATCGGGAATACGGCAAAGAATTTTTCCGCGGCGTAAACGTCCGTTATCACCAATATGCCGAATTGCTTTCCGGCAAACTGGGAATGCCTACGGATTATATTCAAGGTATGATTTATATTTTCGTCCGCGCTTGTGTGCATTATGCGCTGTTTGAGGATGAGAACTATTTACAATTACAGTTAAGCGCAATACGCGCTTCTTTGGAGGCCTATATAAAAGGAAAATATATCAAAGGGAGGACACAGTTATGAAAAAGAAAACCTTTGCCCGAATCGGCGCCGTGGTGTTGTCGGTTATGCTTCTAATCGTGCTGATGCCGGCGACAGCATTTGCGACCGATAAAACCGCCGACAAATGGGACGGAACGGTGGATATCGCTTGGTTTACCGGAACGGAAACCGAATACAACATCGATTCTGCCGCGGCATTGGCTGGTGTGTCTCAACTGGCGGCGGAAAACAACACGTTTCAAGGTATTACGCTGAATTTGACAACCGACGTCGACCTTGACGGGCTTCCATGGACGCCGATTGAAAATTTCCGCGGCACTTTCAACGGCAATCACCACAAAGTGTCCAATATGTATGTGGAATTGGTGCAAGGACAAAGCGGATTTTTTGAATATCTGTTTCAGGCAACCGTTGAGAATTTGACCATTGACCAGGCAAATGTGGTAATGACGGCAACAAACAGTGGATTTTATCAGGGTATTCTTGCCGGGTGGGCGCAAAGCAGTACAATTATAAATTGCGGTGCTTCCGGCAAATTAACCGCTGATATCAGCGGTTCCGATGTACCTTGTGTCAGCGGCTTTATCGGTTCCTGTAAGCAAAATACCAAATTGCAAAACTGCTGGTCGCTTGCGGACGTGACCGTGGTAAACGAGGATTTGCCGGCAATGGTCGGCGGTTTGGTAGGGCAGTGGGAGAATGCTGCCGACGGGGCTGCGGTCATTGACTGTTATTTTGGGGGCAGCGTCCTCGTGGCAGATGACGAGACCTCCGCGGCCGGAATTATGGGTGCTGCGCTTTCTTTCAACGGTGAAGTGATCTTGGTCAGCGGCTGTGTCTCTTACGGCACTATAACTGTGCCGGAAACGGTGGCAGAGAACGCGATACACATTGTTGCGTTGGATGAAGACGGGCAAGCCCAAAATTGTTTGTGGCCCGACGACGGGAAAATGGCGGTTGTTCGGCTGGTTGTGGATTGGAGCACAGGAACAGCTTCCGCAGACCCGAATTTTGACGAGCAAATTTGCGGCCACGCTGTCTCCGATTTCTCCGATCCGGCTGTTCTTGCAGAACTGAACGAAAATGCTCAAACCGAAAATCTCTGGGCGTTAGGCATCAGCGGGTATCCGGTGTTTGCGAGCCAGACGAATCTGATTCGGGGCGATTATTCCAAAGTGGAAGAGGCAAAGGCAAAAGTGCCGGCGGACCTGTCTTTATACAGTGATGAAACTGTTGCGGCTTTGCAGAAGGTCTTGAACGGCATCAACTATGATATGAGTATAGATGAGCAAGCCGAAATTGACGCGCTTGTAAAGCCGATTGAAGACGCTGTTGCCTCCCTTGTTTATAAAGATGCGGATTACAGCAAGGTGGATGCGGCAATTGCAAAAGCAGAATCCCTCAACAAGAAAGACTATAAGGATTTTTCAGAGGTAGAAGCAGCAATCCAAGCGGTTGTTCGCGGTAAAGATATTACAAAGCAGAGCGAAGTGGACGCAATGGTAAAAGCGATTGAAGACGCGCTTGCCAATTTAGAGGTTATCGCGGTCGAAATCCCCAAAACCGGCGGCGCAACCGACGGCTTGAGCCTGTGGTTTGCAGTTCTCTTCCTTTCCGGCGGTGCAACCTGTTTAGCAGCGGCTTACCGCAAAAAGTTGCGTATGCACTGACAGAAAAAAGACGCCTGTAAAATTTGAAAAGTAAGCAAACACCCGACCGAATGGAATTTGTTCGGTCGGGTGTCTTGTGCGCAATGCTTGCTTTTTTCGGCACAGTATATTATGATAATAGCAAGATATAAAAAGGAGGATAATCTATGTCCATCACCGTTAACATTTACTATACCGGCAAAGATGACGACGCCAAAAAATTCGCAGAAGAAATGGTTTCGTCCGGCCTTGTGGATGCCGTGCGTGCGGAAGAGGGGAACGAACGCTATGCGTACTTTTTCCCGATGGACGACCCGCAAACCGTGTTGCTGATTGACCGCTGGCGCGACCAGGCGGCGCTCGACATTCACCACAAAACGGAAATGATGCAGAAAATCGCCGCGCTTCGTGAAAAATACCACCTCAAAATGCGCGTGGAGCGGTTCGTCGAAGAGCAAAAATAAGAAAACGCGAAAAAATCCCGCCTGTTTTCCGGGCGGGATTTTTCTCTTCATTGACTTTTTTTGCCGGTTATACTAAAATACTTCTGTGTGAGTAAACTGAGCAATTGCGGGGGCGCTTTTTGCGCCCGTGAGGAAAGTCCGAGCATCACACAGCAGGGTAACGGCTAACAGCCGCCGAGGGCGACCTTAGGGAAAGTGCATAGAAATATACCGCCATAAGTTTTATGGTAAGGGTGGAAAGGCGAGGTAAGAGCTCACCGGGATGCAGGTAACTGTATTGCCGAGTAAACCCTACCCGATGCAACATCGACCGAAGTTGTCAGCTGGGCAAATACTTCGAAGGATGGCTTGAGCGCGTCGGCAACGGCGCGCGTAGATAGATAATTGCTTTCAACGACAGAACTCGGCTTACAGGTTTACTCACACATTTTTTCTTCGCCTCATACAATGCTATGGGGTGATTTTATGTTGGAAACATTTTTCGGCGCGGTCTTTGTGGGGCTTGTTCTGTTCGGGCTTTTGGTGCTTTGCTACGGGATTATGCTCAAACTCATGCTCCCGAAACGGAAGTATACATATTACGTCGTCATTCCGGCGCGCCGGTGCGACAGCGACGTGACTGCGGCGGCGTATGCCGCACGGATGAAAATGCATTTAATCGGCGACGAGCTTTACGGCAATGTTGTCGTTTTAGACTGCGGCATGGACGAAACCCAAAGGCTCAACTGCCTGAACGTCTGCCGCGAGACCAACGGCATTTATCTTTGCGATTATGAGGAGTTCAAGGAACTGACAAAATGAGTGAAGCTGTGGAAAACGAAATCATCGGCGGAACCGTGGAAGACATAAAATTCCGCAATGAGCAAAACGGATATACGGTGCTGGAAATCGGCTTTGATGAGGAACTTGTCACGGCCGTCGGTACTTTTGCGGATATTTCCGTCGGCGAAACGGTGCGGCTTTCCGGCTTTTGGACGTTTCACCCGACGTTCGGGCGCCAGTTTAAAGTGGAAGCGTTTGAACGCGAAATGCCGGCAACCACCGAACAGCTTTACAACTATCTCGCCGCCGGCGCCGTGAAAGGGATCGGTCCCGTTACGGCGGAAAAAATCGTCAAAAAATTCGGCGAACGTGCCTTTGATGTGCTCGAAAACGAGCCGGAACAGCTCGCAACAATCAAAGGCATTTCCCTGGAAAAAGCCGAAAAAATACAGGAAAACTTTAAAAAGCAGTTTGCCGTTCGCAACATTATGATGTCGCTGGAAACTTACGGCATGTCCCCGCGCGAGTGCATCGCCGCGTTTAATGCGTTCGGCTCCAACGCCGTGGAGCGGGTGCTCAAAAATCCGTTTGATTTGTGCGAAGCGCAGGCGGGCATCGGTTTTGAGCGCGCCGAAGCGATTGCCGAAGCGCTGCCGAACCCGCCCGCGCAAGCTTACCGCCTGCGCGCCGGGATTACCTATATCGTCCGCCAAAACCTCTATTCCAACGGCCACACCTGTATCCCGCGCGAAAAACTTCTGAAAATCGCCGCGGCCTATCTCGGCACCGATACGGATACGATTGACATTTCATTGGACGAGCTCCTTAAAAGCGGCGCATTGGTCGAAAAAGAGCTCGGCGGCAGAGCGTTTGTGTTTTTAAAAAGCGCCTACCGCGACGAAAAGACGATTAGCGACCGCATCAAAATTTTACTGCGCTTTCCGCCGCCGCAATGTAAGACTTTGGACGCGGATATTGAGAAAATCGAGCAGGAAGACGGCATTCAATATGCCGACAATCAAAAAGAAGCCATAAAAACGGCCCTGGACCGCGGTATTTTGATTTTAACCGGCGGACCGGGTACGGGCAAGACTACGACCCTAAACGGCATTTTAAAGCTGTTTGAGCGCCAGGAACTGGACATCGCCCTTGCCGCCCCGACGGGCCGCGCCGCCAAACGCATGACGGAGCTGACCGGCCGCGAGGCGAAAACCATACACCGCCTTTTAGAAGTCGAGTGGGACGAGCACGACCAGCCGGTGTTCAAACGCAATCTGCGCAATCCTTTGGAATGTGACGCGCTGATTCTCGATGAACTTTCTATGGTTGATATCAGCGTGTTTGCAAGCCTTTTGCAGGCGCTCCCGTTCGGCTGCCGGCTGATTATGGTCGGCGATGCCGACCAACTGCCTCCGGTGGGCGCGGGCAACGTACTGGCGGATTTAATCGCAAGCGACCTTTTGCCGGTTGTTCGGCTTGATACGGTGTTCCGGCAGGCGATGCACAGCCTGATTGTCACCAACGCACACCGGATTGTTCGCGGCGAGACCCCGGTGTTAGACAGAAAAGACGGCGACTTTTTCCTAATGGAACGCCCGAACGCATTTTTGGCAGCGCGCACAATCGCCGAGCTTTACTGTAAACGCCTGCCCGACGCTTACGGCTATTCTCCGCAAACGGACATTCAGGTGCTTTGTCCGTCAAAAAAAGGCGAGGCGGGGAGCGTCCATTTGAACAAGATTTTGCAGGAACTTGTAAACCCGCCGTCCGACGAAAAGAAAGAGCTTTCCACCGGCTTTCGGACGTTTCGCTTGGGCGACAAAGTCATGCAGACAAAAAATAACTATAACATCATTTGGGAAAAAGACAACGGCGAAACCGGCGAGGGGATTTTCAACGGCGACATCGGTGTGATTGAAAATATCGACATTCACACCGAAACCGCGCAAATCCGTTTTGACGACCGAAGCGCCGTGTTTGCAAAAGACCAGCTTATTGACGTGGAGCTCGCTTACGCGATTACCGTCCACAAAAGCCAGGGCAGCGAGTTTCCGGCAGTCATTATGCCGGTGGTATCGGTGCTGCCGAACCTTCGTTACCGCAATCTTTTATATACCGCCGTCACCCGCGCCAAAAAGCTGATGATTTTGGTCGGCACAGCGGCGGAAGTCGAAGCCATGACCAAAAACGACAAAAAAACGCGCCGCTATTCCGCGCTGCGCTATTTCCTGAGTGAAAACTAAATTATAATACAAAACCGCCGCACCCAAAAAGTGCGGCGGCATTTTCTTTTATTCGTCTTATTCTTCCCGAAGCTGAATACGCATGTCGTTGCCTAAAAAATGCAGAACGGTGTAGCTTCCTAAAATCCGGGAGGTGACGCGGTCAGAATATTTGTCGGTGAATTCTTTGAAATTCAAATTGGTGTTGATAATCGTCGGCTTTTTCTGTAAATCGCGTGTGTTGACAATATTGTAAATCTCCGCCACAGTAAACGCGGTGGTGAATTCTGTGCCGAGGTCGTCTAAAATCAACAAATCACAATCTAACAGAAGGCTTTCCGTGTCCTCATCTTTCGCTTTCCCGAACCGCTCTTTTTCAAGCTTGGAAAGCAGGTTTTGCGCCGACCCGTAAATCACGCCGTAGCCGCGTTTGATAACCTCTGCGGCAATAGCAAGGGAAAGGTGGGTCTTGCCGAGCCCCGTTTTGCCATATAAAAACAAGCTGCCGGAATTAAGCGTAAAATCTTTGGCGTAGCCTTTGCAAAACGATAAAATACCTTCCATTTCTTCACGCGGAATGTTGCCGTTTGCGTCCGGCGTGTTCGGATATTGCGAAAGCGTAAAATCGTCAAATCCGCAAAGGCGAAGCGGCGTTTGCTTCGCGAGCAGGGCATAGGCGGTTTCTTTCAGCAATTTTTGATAGCACGCGCAGGCGTTTCCGTTTTCGTCCACGCCTTTGTCCTCGCAAATGGGGCAGGTGTAAGCGGGGCGCAGATAGTTTTCGGGGTAGCCGTTGTCGAGCAAAAGCTGTTTTCGCTGTTCCTGTAACTCTAAATTGTATTTTGCTAATTTTTCAATCGTTTCTTTGGCGCTTTTTCCGGTGCCGACCGTATGAATCGCGCGCAGACCTGTATTTGCCATTTCCTGCTCAATTACGGCGAGCTGGGGGCATTTGGCTTTGACCTCTGCGCGGTGCTGTTCGGCGGTGCGTTCCGCTTTTTCACGGCGTTCCCGCAAAATGCGCGTCGCTTCTTTATATGTCTCTTGTGTATATCCCATTTGTTACTCCGCCTTTTTGGTTCGCGAATGTTTTTTTGCGGTTACGGTCGCCTTGCGAATTGCTGTTTCCAAGTCGAAAGACGTGCCTTCAAGCGATTGTTCTTGTTTTGCTTTCGCCGTCTGCTTACGGGCATTTTCAATGTCCTGCGGCGTTTTAATGCCGTCGTTGTGCCAGTTCTTTAAAATCTTGTCCATATAGTTAAACGAGATTTTCCCCGTGCGCTCGGCAGTTTCTTCATAGGCGCGCACAAGCATTTCCAAGGAAAACCCCATGTCCATCCACGAAAGCAGATAGTCGCTTTGTTTTTGCGTGGGGCGCGGGGTGGAAATGCCGGTCACGGTTTTCAGTTCGCCGAAAAGCTTTTCCACGGCAGAAATCCGCTGAATATAGGCGTTTGCGTCGTCGAGCGTTTCAATCTCGCGCGAAAACCAAATTTTCCCGATTTTTGCAATATTCGCGGTCGAAGCGCGTCCCTGTTCCGCCAAATGCTGCAACAGCGTCAAAATGACCTCTTTTTGAAGCCCGTAGGTGTCAAACAACGTCAACAGCGTCGTCTGCATGTCAAGCCCAATGGTGCGCCCTAAAATCTGCTGCGCCTGCGTCATTAAGCTGCGGACGGTCTCGTCCTCCTGCATGCGCGCGGCAATTTGCTCCATCGTGGGTTTCGGCAGCACCGGCACGTCTGTGTCCGTAGCAGGTGCCTTTTGGGGAACTACCGGCGCGGGGGCGGGGGATGCCGCCTTTTTCGTTTCCGCTGTTTTTTGCGTCTGGGCTTTCGGAACGAAGCGCACATTCCCGCGTTCGTCTTGAAATTGTAAAATACCTTTGGAAACCCAAAAGTCCAGCGCACGAAGCGCACCGTCCGCCGAAAGACCGAGCGCGTTTGTCAGCGCGTCCACCGAAATGCCGCTGCTTTGGTTGCGAAAAATCCAAAGCAGGACCTTGAGGTCTTCTAAAGATGCCTGCGTAAGATATTCGTCTGCAACGCTTGCAGGAATTGCAAACATAGCGCTGTAACAATCGGGGTTTAATATGTACATCGAGAATCCTTCTTAGTTAAATCTTCTTTTTGCAGAAACTTTGCATGCAGCAAGCCTCGCAGTTTGCTTTGCGCGCCGTGCAGACCGCGCGCCCGTGCAAAACAGCACGGTGGCAAAAATCATTGCTCTCTTCGGGCGGCAACAGCTTCTTCAAAGCCATTTCCACTTTATACGGGTCTTTTGTGGCGACAAGCCCCAAACGGTTCGCAAGGCGAATTAAGTGCGTGTCCGTCACCACCGCGGGCTTTTTGTAAATGTCACCCAAAATCAGGTTGGCGGTTTTGCGTCCGACGCCTTGTAAAGAGGTAAGCCCCTCCATCGTGTCAGGGACTTTTCCGCCGAAATCATCGCGGATTTTCTGCGCCATAGCAATAATATCCCGCGCTTTTCCGTGATAGAAACCGCAGGAATGAATTAGTTCTTCTACGTCCTCCACCTGCGCGTTGCAATAATCCTCTAAGGTTGGATATTTTGCAAACAGGGCGGGGGTGACTAAATTCACCCGCGCGTCGGTGCATTGCGCGGAAAGGCGGGTCGCAATTAAAAGCTCTAAGGGATTGTCAGCGTGTAACGAGCAAAGGGCGTCGGGATATTCTTCTTTGAGCGCCTTAACGGCTTCAAGTGCAATTTCTTTCTTTGTCATAACTGCTCCGGGTAGTCCATGTTGCGCGGCAGCCCCAAAAGGAAGTCCGCGGAAACATTAAAATATCGGCAAAGTGCCGCAATGTCTTTAAGCGACGGCTCCGAAGCGCCGGTCTCTAAAAACGAGATTTTGCGCTGCGTCACGCCGATGGCGTTCGCAAGGTCCGTTTGTGTTAACGGCGGTAACTTTGCACACCTTAAATTTTTCAAATTTTGCCCGAATGACATGAAAAACATCCCTTCCAAAACACACCGAACGGTCGTAATTGAAAACTATTGTAACACACAAAAAAGCCTGCTATCAAGCGGAAAAATGACCCTTACAGTAAAATTTTGACTACCATTTTTGTGCAATTTGAAAATCATACAATATTTAGTATTTTACGGGCAAAAAAAGGCGAAAAAGCACCAATTGTCTATTGTAAATATTGGGGAAATTTGGTATACTAACTACATAGATTTTTTGTGATTTCGGGGAAAAGGAGGTTCTTTTTATGAACCCTGCCAGACGAAAAAGCTTTTTTGCGGTGCTTTTGTGTATCTGTTTGCTCTTCTCGCTTTCGGTGACTGCCTTTGCGGAAGATGCGGCGGTCGCGCCGTCGTTTACCCAGTTAAAAGACCCGGCGGGCGAAATGCTTGCCGTTTCCAAATACGGTGATACGAAAAATTTCCCTGAAAATTCGCTGGAGGGGATTCTCTCCGCCGCGAAAAACGGCGCAGATATGGTTTATGTTCATGCGCGCAAAACCGCCGACGGCTATATTGTCTTAATGGCGGATGAAAACCTTTCTAGAATGTGTGTCGATTCGTTGGGCAATGTTGTGGATAAAAATATTACCGACGTCGGCTATCACGAGCTTTCCACCTATCACCTTCGCGCAGGAACCGGCAGTTTGCACGAAACGATTACCGCCTATACCGTTCCCACCTTGCAGGAGGTTGTCGCCAAAATTTCCGGCCAGACGCTTTTGCTTTTGGACGGCGCGTGGGACTTCCGCGACGAAGTGTATGATATGCTCGTTTCCAATAACGCGCTCAACAGCGTCGTATTTTTAGCAAGCGGCGACAAAAGCGAAGTGGATGATTGGCTTTCCTCCAAAAGCACAATGCCGCTTGTAATTTCCTCTTATCACGGTAACGTCGTGTTCAGCGCGCGTTCCACGGTTTCCAAGACCCTTTCCGCGGGTGCTGTCGGCACACTGTTGTCGACCGGCAACGCGTACAGCGTACTTTATCAAAACAGCGTCATGTCCAAGTTTGAAAACGCCGGCCGCGCCGTAATCGATATGACCTCGCCCGACCTCTGCGGCAACCGGGAGGACAATTATCTCGGCTGGAACGACGTCACCGCGCGCGGATACAGCGTGATTATTACAAACAACATTCAAGAACTTTGCGAATATTTTGACCGCGTCGCCTTGCAAAAGGAACGCCTTTCTAAAAATATCGAAGCCGCTCAGGCGATTGACGTGACGCTTTGCAGTACAGATTCCGCAAATGCGCTGAAAGATGCCATTACCGAGGCGAAAGCCGCCTTGGAAGGACCTTGCTCCGAAAACAGCTTGATGCAAAGCAACTATGCGCTCCAGCTTGCTATGAATGGCCTTACAAACCGCACCGAAGACGGGGGCTCGGGCAAAACCGTGACCACCGGGCGAATTGTCGCCGCCGTTTTGGTGATTATCGCATTTGTTATTTTTGAGGTCGTCTTTGATTTGCTGCGCCGCAAAAAGGTTCGCAAGCGCAGAAAAGCTTTGGCGGATAAACGCCGCCGTATGGAACAGCAAAATTTCGAAAATACAGACCAAAACAATTAAACCATGAAAAAGGGCAGACACTTGCTGTCTGCCTTTTTTTGTGCATAATTTCAAAAATATAGTTGCAAATCGTGTAGCCATTTGTTAAAATAAGAAAAGAATTATGCAAAAGGGAGGAAATTTATGCAAAGTGCAGTAACAGCAAACCATAAGCTGCATTACGGCAAAACCGTAACGCTTTTTTAAAATGTCTATCATTTCGTAGTTTTAAATAAAAAAATTATGCATGAATACAACCTTATAGCGACCAATCGTTTGGATGTTTTTCTTGTATCAGGGAGGGCAATATGAGTAACAAAACGTTATTCTGTGAAAAGAATGGCAAGCTGCATTTGTACCATACCATTCTTACCGGATTTGGATTTTTAGCGACTTCCATTGCGTGGGCGATTTATGACCCGTATATCACTAAAATTTTGGAGCACCTGTTAGGAAATTCGGCGTGGGTGACTTCTCTTAGCACAAAATTGAATGAAAGTATGCCTTTCCTTGCGCGCTTTGCCGCGGCACAAGGGGAGAATGTCAATCTGGCCGGCGGCGGAATTACATTGGTGCCGTTGTTCATTGGTATTATCATGACCTTCGATAATATTTTCGGCGTCATTTTCCAACCAACGTTTGGGAAGCTTTCGGACAGATGTCATTCTAAGTTAGGTAAACGCCGCCCGTTTATTGCGTTTGGTGCGCCGGTTTGTGCGTTCCTGTTCGCGCTGATTCCTGTTTTTGCACTGGAAGGCTCGCTGCCGCTGACGATGATCTTTATCATTCTATTTGTGTTTGTTATGTCGCTTTGGCGCGCGCCGGTTGTTGCCCTAATGCCGGATTTAACACCGCCGGCTTTGCGTTCTGAAGGCAATGCCATCATTAACTTGATGGGCGGCCTTGGTTCGCTGATTGGCATGATTGCCGGTACAATTGTTACCATCATTTACACAGCTGTGACCGGGACGGAAATAACGTCGACCAATGAAGAGCGTATTTTCCCTTATGTTTTCCTTTTGGGTTCTGTGGTTATGATTATCGGCATGCTCGTTGTGCTTTTCAAAGTCAAAGAACCAGACAGCAGGCTAAAAGCAACGGCGGACCTTAACATAGAAATGGACGCAAAGGCGAAAGCGGCCGCTGAAAAAGAGGCACGAAAAAAAGAAAAAGCTGCGATTAAAGCCGAAAAGCTTTCCCGCGGCGAAAGAAAGAGCCTTGCATTTATGCTGATGGGTCTTTTCTTCCTGTTCTGCGGCACAAACGCAATCACCACGTTCTTTGCTTTGTTTGCAGCTGAAATTCTCCATTTTGCTACCAGCCAGGCAACCATTCTGATGGCGATATTTGCAGTTTGCTCGGCGGCTGCAGCAATTCCTGCCGGCAAAATGGGTAAAAAATTCGGAAGAAAGAAAACTATCCTTGCCGGTCTTTCTATTTTCATTATCGCCTTTATAGTTTTCTTTGCTGTGTTCAACGTTATGATTGCAAAAGACGGCTTTAATCTTAGTTCTTTCAATTCCACCAACAAAGCCTATATCGCGGTTACGGACGAAATTAACGAATACAATGATACAAATCAGCTTAAAGACGAAGCTGTTCTCACGATTGATGGTTACATAAGTTATTTGAAGGGTGAGAACGCAGCTGAAACTGCAAAATATCTTGCCTTTGACAACGCGCTTGCAGAAAAAGGATTCTCCTTTGATACAATCCTTTCGATTGCCAACGGGGAGCTTGGGCTTAATCTTTCGCCTGACGATAGAGGCGAGGCATTGAGTGCGGTTTCCGGCGCGCTTGACAAAATTATCGGTTTGATGAAAATTCTCATCTATCCGGTTTTGGTACTCGGCGGTATTGCAAATATGTTTATTACGGTGAATACACTGCCTTTGGTTTTGGAAATCGGCGGTATCGATAAAGTTGGGACCTTCACCGGTTATTACTATACCGCCACGTTCTCGGCGCAGATTGCTTCTCCTATTGTTTACGGTATTGTGGCAATGCTCAGCGGCACCTATTTATCGTTGTTCTATTACAGCCCGATTACCTTCGTAATAAGTGCATTGTGTATTTTCGTGGTTCGTCACGGCGAAGCCATTCCGCAAAATGTGATTGATAAAATTGAAGTGGAAAACGCCGATTAACCCAAAAATCAAAGCCCGATGCAAAAGCATCGGGCTTTTTTGCGCCGTAAAATGCAGTACGGCTCCCCTGTGCGTGAAGGTGCAGGCTTCACGACCGCTTCTGCTTACAACAGCGCTTGTTTTTTGCACATTCCATTCTATGTGTAGTTTCTCTATTGGTTACAAAAGCAAAATAAAAGCCGGAAGTCATCACTTCCGGCTTTTAAAAAATAGATATTTGCTTTAATTCACACGGCGCAGCGCAACCGAAACGCCTTTGCCGATGGCCGAGCCGAGAACGGCGCAGACGATAAGTTCAATCGGCGCATTTAAGCCTGCGGCAATACCGATGACCGTTTTTAAAACGGTGTCGACACCGCCGAGTGCTGTCGCTTGTTCCGGCGTAAACTGCACGTTCCAAAACAGAAGCGCTAACAGCCCCAAAAAGAAAACCGTGTTGAGCAAAGAACCGCTCACGCCGGCGACCACCAAAGACCAGCTTTGCTTTTTGTCGTGCTTTTGACAGGCTTTGAAAATCAGACCGCAAAGCCAGCCGGCAAGTACGCGAGACACCACGCAGACAATCAGCGTGCGGAAAATGCTGACTGAAACCAAAACGGCGCCGAGCGGACTGCCCGTGAAGCATTGAATAAAGCTGGTGATGCCGAATACCGTGCCCAAAAAGGCAGAAACGGCAGGTCCTTCCGTGACCGCACCGATAATGACCGGGACCATAATCAAGGTCAATTCCAAAGGTCCTACGGTTAAATAACCGAGCCTTGTGAACGACATGACCAAAATCACAGCGGTCAGCATGGCGGTTTCGACAAGCAGAAGCGTTTTTCTTCTGTTTGCCTTCATGTTGGTTGACATAATATATTCCTCCTTGCTGTTGCTCCGTTGCCGGATGCAGCGCAAAATTTAGCGAAGGTTTTTTTATTTATTGGTTCTTTTCATAAATGGTCCGAAGCCCCGTTAAAATCAAATTAGGGTCTAACTGTAACTTATGCTTACAAACAGGCGCAATAAACGAGGAAAGCCCGCCGGTCGCAATCACACTTGCCGGGGTTCCGAGCTCGTCTGTAAAGCGGTCCAAAAGCCCGTCAATCATAGCAGCCGTGCCGAGAATAATACCGCTTTGCATGCTTTCCACAGAATTGGTCCCACAGGCTTTTTTCGGCGGCTCCAAATTGATGGTCGGCAACAGAGAACTGCGGTCGGTCAGCGCTTCCAAAGAAATCGCAATACCGGGCGCAATCATGCAGCCGCGAAAACCTTTGGATTTGTCCACTGCATAAATCTTTGTCGCTGTCCCGAGATCCACCACAAAGGCGGGGAGGGGATATTGTGCCACGGCACCGACAGCGCCGGCAGCAAGATCAGCGCCGAGTTGCGCGGGGTTGTCAATTAAAATGTTTAATCCGGTTTTTACGCCGGGACCTAATACCAATACTTTATTACATATCAGCTTTTCTATTGCACGCTGAACAGGCGCAGTAATTTCGGGTACAACTGAACTGATAATACCGCCGGCAATGTCTGTCGGGGCGATATGATACATGGAAAACAGATTGCAAAAATCCATGGCAAACTGGTCGTCTGTTTTGCGGCGCTCTGTGGAAAAGCGGGCACTCATAGTGAGCGTTTCGTCGTCAAACAGCCCGACGTTCATATTTGTATTTCCGATATCAATTGTAAGAACCACGTCATCACGTACTTTCAAATGGTTTAGAATAAGAAATAAGCCGACATTCAGTATAGCATAAAAGAACAAAAAAAACAAGCGACTTCTAAAGAAGCCGCTTGTTAAAACTTTATTCAACGGGACTTATTTGTCTTCTTTTTTCTTCTTGGTCAGAAGAAGCGCTGCGCCCGCAACAGCTGCAACAGCAACAACAGAAATCAGAGCGGTGTCGCCGGTTGCCTGGGAACCACCGAATTCATCGGAAGAACCGTCGCCGGTACCTGCGTCGCCGGTGCCGCCGCCGAACAGGCCGGAAATGGTGTCAACAATGCCGCTCAAGAAACCACCGATGCCGCCTTCGTTGGAAGATTCGGAAGTGGGCTCATTTGCGTTGATGAGATTGGTTGCTTCGTTATACATATCGTCATCAATCGCACCGGCGCTGTGTAAAGCGTCAACAACAGTCTGCATTGCGCTTGCCGGAATGCCGGCATCTTTCAATTTCTGAATCAATTCTTCAGCAGAAACCAATTCGTCAAAGTTGATGTCCGGAAGAGTGATATCCGGAAGGTTCGGCAAGGTAAGGTCCGGAAGCAAAGAACCGCTGCCGCTGGTTGTGCCTGTACCGCTGCCACCGCTGGGCGAAGTTGTCGGCGCAGCAGTTGTCGCAGTGGGATCAGTGCCGGGCTGCATAATGATTGTCGGCTTTGCAGTATCCGGAGCAGCTTCCAAAGCAGCAATAAGGTTTTGATAACGTGTGTCATCAATACTGCCGTTTGCTTTCAGCTTATCCAGGCAGTATTTGATAACGGGTTTATCATACCCATTGTTCTGCAAACTTGTGATTTGCGCTTTGCTCAAAGCAGCATTGCCGGGACCGTTCTTAACCGTGTTGAGAATGGTGGTTAAGTGTTGTTCCTCATTCGGCAGATAATCTGCAAAGGAAGTCAAGCTGAGTGCGAACACCAGCGAGAGTGCCAAAATGGCGGCAATAACCTTTTTCATAGTCTAAGTCCCTCTTTTTCTTTCATAAAATTCTGAGCCGAAGCTCATTTAGACAGGGCTATTTTACTATATTTATATACATATGTCAAGTAATCCCACACAAAAAATACATATTTTTATTTATAAATTGACCTTCTTTGCATTTTCCTATACAATATGTGGTAGAGAATCCGTATTTGGGATGGTTTAAGATATGAGAAAAGCTTTAAAAATTACACTTCTACTTTCCGCCGTGTTATTCCTACTTTCTTGCGTCGGCGTTCTTTTGGAATTGTTCGGCTATTCCGTTTGCTTTTTCGGAAGACCCGTGCACGCTTGGGTTGTTTTGCCGCTGATTGTTTCCGGCGTTGCGCTTACGGCTTGTTTTTGCTGTCTGCTTGCCCCGAAAACGGAGGAACATGCTGAACGCGTGCTCAGAAAAATGCTTCAGGTCGTGCTTTGTCTTTTGTGTGCGGTTTTCACAGTCGTCTGCGCCGTCCTCGGTGCAATGAATTCCGTTTCTTATTCGGAAAGCGAGCTTGCGGCAGATAAGAACCATAAGCTGTTCGTGGAAGAAGACGCCTCGTTCGGCGACCCGGCGGTGTATGTTTATAAGCGGTATTCTCCGTTTTTAATGTCTTACCGAAATTCCGCCGTGCTATACGGCTTTTCCGGGGATTTAGACTCGATTACCGTTCAGTGGGAAGATACCTATTGCGAAGTGTCTTACAGCGGCTATGCCGACGACGCACAGTCCGAGGCAGATGAGCAAACCCTCACGCGCAAAATCTATTATGTGCCGGAAACCATTTCACCGGAAGCCTAAAAAAATTCTATGCGAATCCCTATACTATTTTATAAATAATCCCCCGAAAGCCTTGTTGTGCTTCCGGGGGATTTCTTATTTATACCATTATAAATTCGCAGCCACAAAATCCGCAATATCCTGCTTTTCACAGCCGCCGGCGTGTCGGGCAAATTCTTTGCCGCCGCGCACCAAAAGCAGGGTCGGAATAGAAAGAATGCCGTACATGCTTGCAAGCACCGCTTGCGTGTCTGTGTCAATCTTGCAGACTTTCACCGTGTCGTTTTCCTCGGCAAAAGCTTCCAGTTCCGAAGAAACCACCTTGCACGGTCCGCACCAGTCGGCGTAAAAGTCAAGCAAAACCGGCTTTTCGCTTTTGGAAACCTCCGCCTGAAAATTTTCTAATGTAACTTGTGTAATCGCCATGGTTATATCCCTTTCGTATTTGAAATGGTTTGCGCGAGCAAATAGGCGCGCTGTAAATCCGCGTCCGAAACCGCACGTTTGTCCGTGTGGTCGGCAAGAATGGTCGCACACAAATTTGTGTTCATCACCGAAAATGCGCGGCGTACCTGTTTTTCCAAAACGGCTTGTGCCTCCGCGCCGTCCGAACCGGCGGTCAAAAGCATAACCGCCTGTTTCGGCTTTTCAATCGGCTTTTCAATGTGCCGGCGAAACCGTGCGCAGAAAAACCGCTGGAAACGGTCAAACAACGCTTTCATCGGTGCGGGAAACGCGTCCAAATACACCGGCGACGCAATGACAATCAGGTCCGCGTCAAAATAGTGATTCATAAATTCGTCCAAATCTTTTTTGGAACAACCGTCTGATGCCTTGCAGTAGCCGCAGTCGTTACAGGGGGTGGGTTTCAATTCAAACAAGCGGACAATTTCCACGTCAAACGATTTGGAAAGTCCTTTCAAAAATGCGCCCGTCAGCTTTGCGGTGTGGCTGTTGCGCTTCGGCGAACCGAATAAAACCAGCGCTTTCATTCGTCCAAAAGGCTGTCGCAGAATTTGCAGACCGCCTTCCCTCCGTGTTCATAGAACAGGTGCGGCACATACGCTTCCGTGTTCGTGACACAGCGCGGATTTTTGCAGCATCTCGTGTCTGAACTCTGCACCGCGGGCGGGAGTGTCCCTTTGCGGTTTGTCAGCATCATAATAATCAGCGCCATGCGGGCATACATACCGTATTCCGCCTGCTCAAAATATTTTGCGCGCGGGTCATCGTCCACGCCGACGGTGATTTCATCCACACGGGGCAGGGGATGCAAAACGACCAAATCGGGTTTCGCAAGCTTCATTTTCTGTTCGTCGAGCACATAAACGCCTTTCTGCGCTTCGTATTCTTCGCGCGAAGCAAAGCGCTCCTGCTGAATGCGCGTCATGTAAAGCACGTCGAGGTCGGCAATGGATTTTTCCAAGCTGTCCGAGAAGCTGTAATCACAGCCGCTTTCTTTTAATACCTCAATGACATATTCCGGCATTTGCAGCTGCGGGGTGGAAATCATAATAAAGCGGTTGCCTTTATATTTCGAAAGTGTTTTGATAAGCGAATGCACGGTTCTGCCGTTTTTCATATCGCCGCAAAGTCCAATCGTCAGCCCTTCGAGCGTGCCTTTTTCATAAGAGAGCGTGACAAGGTCGGTGAGGGTCTGTGTCGGGTGGAGATGTCCGCCGTCGCCCGCGTTGATGATGGGGCTTTTGGAATAAAGCGAAGCCGCCAGCGCCGACCCTTCCACGGGGTTGCGCATTACAATGACGTCGGCATAGCCGCTGACCACGCGAATGGTGTCTTTCAGGCTTTCCCCTTTGGAAACCGAGGCGTTCGAGGGGTTGTCAAATCCGATAATCTGACCGCCTAAGCGCAGCATGGCCGTCTGGAAAGACATTTGCGTGCGGGTGGACGGTTCATAAAACAGCGTCGCCATAATCTTGCCGTGGCAAGCGTCCGTGAAAATCGACGGATTCGCCTTAATCATGCCGGCAAGACGGATGATTTCGTCCAGGTCTTCCTTCGAAACGTCTTCGAGGTCAATGAGGTTGCGTGCTTGCATATGGAAACATCTCCTATAAGATTAGTAACAAATTTAAGGCTGGCGCGAGAGAATTGCCTCTGCTATCGCCTCGAACAGGGAAAGGCCGGTGTCGGCTTTCGCGTCACTGGCATAGTGCCAAACCATCATGCCGCTAAACCCGTAATCATAGGCGAAAGCGGCTTTGTCAAATACCATTTGATAAGAATTTAAGTAGCGCGGCGTGGTTACGGTCTCTTCCGTTGTTTCGCCGCCCTCCAATAACGTTGTTTTCAGCGGCGCGGTATCTAAATTGCCGTATTTCCCGAGCCGCTCGGCACATTCATAATAGTTGGTCCAAATTTCGGATTTGTCGGTCGGCCGGCCGTAAAACGGAAGCCCCAATGCACTCTTTTCGAGGTCATACCCATTGGAATTCAAGAAATCCGCCGTGTCTGTTGCAACCGAGAACGGCGCGTGATAGCCGTCGTCGTCAAACAGGTCATAGCTCATCCACTCGTAGTTGTCAACAGCCGCTTTGGCGTCATCTGTCAGCTTTCCGCCCCAGGGGGCAAGCGATATGCTGATTTTCTTGTCGGGAATGGCTTTGTCGAGTGCAACCAGGAATTTGCTGTACGCTTTCCAACCCGAATTTTTATAAGGATATTCATAATCGAAAGCCACGCCGTCCACGTCAAATGTGTTCAGCAAATTTTGAATTTCCGCTATGAGCGTGTCCGCGTGTTCTTCGAAGACCTGGTTGTGCTTTTCTTCTTTGGTGTCGACGTCGCCGTCCGGTCCTAAAAGATTGATGTAAATGGCCGGTTCGCTGCTGCTTTCAACCGCACGAATATTTGCTATGGCAGTTTTCAGCGCATCTTGCCCGGAAATCGTTTTGCCGTCGAGCGTAAACTCGTTGTAGGAAAGCTTCCCCGTCTCGTCAAAGGTGACTGCTCCGAACAAAATGAAATCGGAAATCACCTGTAAATGCGTGGGGTCAATGCTGTCGGGAGACAAAATGGTGTCGGTCACGGCGTAAGCCGTCACGCCGAACGAAGTGCGCGTGTGCACAGCGTTCAAAACGTCAATATCGTTAAGAGAAAACGAACCGTCTCTGGTCTTTTGAATTTGAAGCCGCAGGGCGGTGGTCATTTCCGGGTTAAACGCACAATAGCGGAATTCGCCGACTTTGTCCTGCTTGTAAATGGATTCAAAGCTGCCGTTGCGGTTTGCGAAAATTTCAAATGCGGTGATGTTGTCTCCCTTTTCGTAAAGCACAAGGGTGTTGACGTTGACGGGCCCTGAAAAGGAAATGTCGATGTAGTCGCCGTCTTTGCCGCTGAATTTGGGCTTAACTTCATTTCCGTCGCTGTCTCGGAACACAGCGCTTTGCTTTAAGCTGTAATCCAAAAAGAAATCGGAATTTTTTACTTTCCCCGCACAGGCGGAAAAGCTCAAAAGGAAAAATACAAGGGCAAGAAAGCTTGCGAAGATACGAAAACCGGTGCGCTTTTTCATACATTTTCCCCCGTTCAATCGGAACCCGCCGATTTTTCTTTATTGTAACAATTCCAAAGGGAAAAAGCAACAATTTGCCGGAAAATCGGAAATAAGGATATATTTTTTGAAAAGGGAGCATAAAGTTAAGTACAGAACACCAAAACCCGGCGCTTGGCAAAGAATTTTATGAAATATGCTTGACAAAAAATTTTCGAACTGTTACGCTATACTAATCCGCAGGATATATGGATGTATGATTGAAAGGGATGTTCATTTATGGGGAAAGCGCCGCATAAGTGTCCTATGTGTGGAGAAAAACAATTGTGGAAACGTGTCGACAAGACACACAAAGGGTTTAGTGTCGGCAAAGCCGCCATAGGGGGAGTCATATTTGGACCGGTTGGCTTAATCGGTGGCGCATTAGGAAAGAAAAAAGAGTGCTATTATTGTGGTAAGTGTGGATTTAATCACGAATATTAAGCATCATAATAGTATTGCGAAAGTATTTTTCTACATTTATCATCAAGAAAAATAAAAATGTCCTTGACAAAATCATAGAGAAGTAGTATAGTATTAAAGCACTCAAACGAGAGCAAAAGATATCGCGGGGTAGAGCAGTTGGTAGCTCGTCGGGCTCATAACCCGGAGGTCGTGTGGTTCAAGTCCCACCCCCGCAACCATTGATATAGCGTTGTTTTTTCAAAAAACAGCGCTATATTTTTTTGCCCCAAAATGGCCAATAATTCAACTATAATTCAACTCTTTTTAAAATTCAAGCCTTTTTTAAGAAAATATCAGCCAGCACATCGGCGTTTTTTTGGTCTGCCGCTTCCATAATGTGTGCGTAAATATTAGCGGTCGTGCTGACTTGTGCGTGTCCTAATCGGTGAGAAATGGAAACGCTGTCGATGCCGTTAAAGTATAGCATAGATGCCATAGTGTGCCGGAAAGCGTGCGCGTTGATATGCGGCAAGTTATATTCTTTTGAAAAATTCCGCAAATAGTGCGTCACGCTTCCGGGGTGCAGGGGGTTGCCCGCTTCGTTTGTAAAAACAAACCCGCGGTTTTGATAATATGACCCTAATCGCAGCCGCTCTGCGGTTTGGTACTTTTTATAATCTTTCAAAAGCTGCATTGTGTCGCTTGGTAGTGACACATATCTTTTTGATTTTTCGGTTTTTGGGGTATCTTCGTATACGCCTATATCCGGCGAATACAGAATATTGTTGCAGATATAAATGCGGTTGTTTTTAAAGTCAATGTTTTTCCATTTTAGCCCTAAAATTTCACCACGCCGCGCGCCGGTAATAATCAGTAAATGCACAAGGGTTTTCCACTTAATCGGTTCGTGGTTCAGCGCGTCGACAATGGCCTGTATTTGTTCGGGCTGAAAATAATTGACCTCTTTTTGTTCCGCTTTCGGAAGTGTGGCCTTTTTAGCAACATTGAAAGGCACTAAATTTTCTTTGCACGCCTGTTCTAATACGGTAGAAATAAGCCTGTGATGCTCCAATATTGTTTTGTTGCTCAATTTGCCGCCTGTGCGCTTGTTTACGCCGTTTTGTGATAGCTTGGTATATAAGTCGTTTAAATGGTCAACACGCAATTCTTTCAGCTTTATATGACCGATTTCGTCATAAATGCGCGTGGTCAATTCCTTGTAACGGTTAATTGTGGAATGTTTCACGCCCCGCTGCTCTTTGAACGCTATGACATAATCACAATATGCCGCAAATTTCAAGCGCGCGTCTGAAGCTGCGCCCTCTTTACAGGCTTTTTCAAAAGTCGCTGCAAAATCAGCGGCTTTTTTTCTTGCTGTTTTTTCGCTCCAACTGTCTTTTACATCGAAAGTGGCGGTATAGGGCTTTAGCTGCTTCCCTTTTGCATCTCTGCCGCGGTGTACGCGAATAGAAAAGGAAATCAGCTTGCCGTCCCTGTTTCGTCGTTCTTGAATGTTTGCCATTTTGGCCACGCTCCTTGTAAATACAATTTTAACATAAATATGTTGATATTAAAACATATTTGTATTTTTTAATTGAAACAAAACATTATAATATAGAATTTATATGCGCTAAAAAAATACTTGACAAAACAGAACATTTGTGCTATTTTTGATATGTAAAGTGAATTAGTAACACGGTTACCAAACGACACAGGTCATCAGAAATTGACCCACAGTTGAAAAACTGTACTGTTCCGCTGACACAGTAAAAGCCAGTAACACAAATGTAAAAAGAACTCCGAGAAGAACTTCGGTTATTTGTTATGGGTAACACATCAAAGCTATTATGCTTTGTTTGTGTTGCCCTTTTTTATTGAGCAACACAAAGAAAGGGTGTTGCTCTTTTTCTTTATAAAAATTTTATAAAGGAGATTTACTATGCAAACAAACACAGAAAAAAACTATCTTACAATCCGCGAGGTTGCCAAAACTGGACTGCTGTCGGAATATGCTCTCCGGCTGTTGTTAAAACAGGGAAAAATCCCGGCCATTTACATTGGCAACAAGGCACTTGTCAATTATCCCTTGCTGATTGAGCAGTTGAACGAAGAAAGCAGAAAGGCGGTTTGCTATGAAACAGAAAATTGTTAATCTTGTTGACTTGCTCCGCGAGGGCGAGGAAAACGCAATAACCGCCAAAGAACTGTCTAAACTGTTGGGTTTTCCTGTTCGTACTATTACGCAAATGATAAATTACAGTCGCTGCAACGGCGAGGTGATTTTATCGAGTGAAAAAGGCTATTTCTTGCCGGACAATATAGAGGAAGTCAAACACTTTATAAACTCTATGAAAAGCAGACGGCGGGAGATTAAAAAGGCCACACGCTCGGCACAGGAATATTTGACGCGAGAGGCGAAGCAATGGAACGAAAAAACGGCTTTGTAATGTATAAAGACTGGTGCAAGCCTGTTGAAATGCTCGACGATGCTGCTGCCGGAAAGCTGTTAAAAGCAATTTACAGGTTTCACGACACAGGCGAAGCGGGCGCGGAAGATTTACCGCTAAACGCGCAAATGCTCTTTTGTATCATGGTCGGTGCTTTTGAAAGGGATAATGAAAAGTACCTTGAACGCTGCCGGAAAAACAGGGAAAATGCGCTGAAGCGTTCGCAGCCGGATTTTAGCGATTGATTGCGACCGCTTGCAATGGCAGCCGATAATGATAAGGATAATGATAAGAAAATGATAATGAAAAGGGTAAAGACACACACTTGGAAAAAGATAGGGTTTTCAAAGGGGAAGAAAGAACCATACAAAATTACACGCCTTTGTCAAAATTTATAGTCAGAATGGGGTGTTATTCATTAAAACCAAAGACGAAAAAATTATGGCGGCGCTTTTAATTTGCGGAACGGTTAAAGAAGCAGCAGAAAGCGCAGGGGTTTCATTAGGTACTGTTTATTCAAGATTGAAAAACGAGGAATTTTTCACAGAGTATCAGCACCGAAAAGATGCTGCAATCAACGAAGCAACGGCGCAGCTTGTTTCAACGCTTGCTTTGGCGGTCAAGACGGTCAATGACATATTGCTTGACCCGAAAACCGCTTCGCAGATTAAATTGAATGCTGCGCAGCTGATATTGACGAACACGCTCAAATATACGGAGCAAGTCACGCTTTTGCGCAGGGTTGAAAAATTAGAAGAAAGGCAGATAAAAAATGAACAAGGCCGAACTAAATAAACGCATTGCAAGACTGGAAGCCCCACACATAGACGACGGCAAAAGACTTGTGATTGATTTAGCAACCGGCGAAAGCTATTTTGAAGAAGTCGAAAGCGGCGAGCCTAACGAGTTAGACGAAATTATTATCGACTTCGGAGACATTGACAAAAAATAAAAGGAGAATATTTATGAACTATCAAGACTACAAAAACAAACATATTAGAAACGCTGTGCTTGCGCTCCAACGGTACTATGCCGGCACAAAGGAAGCGGCGGCAGAAATGCAGAGGATTTCAAAGCAGTATAAAGGGGAACAGTTGCAAAACCTTTCCGGCGAACTTTCAAGCGCTGTGCAGTCTTTGCACGAAGCGGCTAAAAAGGAAGTGGAAAGCTGCTTGGAAAGGCTTGAAGCGGTCAAGCAAGACGCATTAGCGAAAACCTTGCAGAACGCCGAAATAAGCAAAGATTTTAAATTGCTGGAATTACCCCTCACGCTGAAAGAAAATGAACTGGAACAGCTTGCAGGGCGAAATAAAGACAACGCCTTGTTTATACGAGCGTTAAACGAATATGCAGTAAACCACAATATGCCGATACGGTTTGAAAGTACCGCGCCGGACTATGACCGGGCATATAATGCCGTAAAAAGCGTGTTAGGCGGTTCGGTTTGTAAAAGCGGGAAATTCCTTGATTGCGTTGAAGATGCGAGCAATAAAGAATGGGAATTGGATATGCTTGCCGGTGAGTTAGAAAAAGCCGATGCGGTGTTTGGTGATTGATTATGAAAAGAATAATACTTGCAGTTTTGGTGCTCTGTTTCTTTTTCACGGCGTGCGGAGCGGATAAGGAAACATATAACACCGTTATTTCAACAGACACGCTGTTGGTACAGCAGCGAAGCACAGATACCATTATCACAAGCAAAACTGCAGACAAAGAATACAAGTTGGAAAGGCACAGGGTTTTGCGCAAAAAAGACGCCCCGGCAAAATCAAGCGTTTTAATTGATGACAACACAATTAAAGTTGAGCAGGTGAAAGGGGTGCTTATTATCACCGACAAGGTGGCCGGCACGAGTTATTTTTTATAAGCAGAAGCGGCTGTTTTTGCAGCCGCTTTTTTAACTGCAAATAATTCAACTTTAATTCAACAAAAATACAAAATTCAACTAAATTTTACGAAACAAAAGCAAACGAGATTTTCGTAAAAACCTATATGTATCAAGGGCTTACGGCACATTGCGCAACAGTACAAAACGGCTAAATCAGAACTCATAACCCGGAGGTCGTGTGGTTCAAGTCCCACCCCCGCAACCACTTAAAACCAGTCGTCACTAAGACGGCTGGTTTTCTTTTTTGCGTAATACTATTTATATTCTAGCTTTGAAACCGGCGAGCGTAGCTCGCCCCGCAACGTCTGCGTGCACCGCCGTGTTGTGTGTAAGGAAAGTGAAATAAGGCATAATAATTCAACTATAATTCAACTCAAATAAAACTTTCTGCCTGTTTTAACGAAATGGGCGGTGCTTTTAATAAATCATAGCCGCAAAAGCGCCGCTTGCTGATATGCACGCCATGTATTATAATTTCAACCGTAAAGGGGGCGTTAAAATGACACTGGGTGAAAACTTGAAAAGCTATCGCGAACAGGTTGGGCTTTCGCAGGAAGAACTCGGCGAAAAGCTTTCGGTCAGCGCTGAAACGATTGCCGACTGGGAAACCGGTGCACGTGTGCCGGAAGTTGCAGACCTGCTTCGACTGAAAGACGTTTGCGGGGTGTCGGTCGACCTGCTTTTAAAAACGGGGACAACGTTGCCGGATGCCGGGCCGTTCCCGCAAGAAGTTTACCGCGAACAGTTTACGCCGGAAGAGTGGAAGAAAATTATAAAAGCGACACAGTGGCGGGGAATGCGCAAGTCGCTTGTCCTATTGGCAATTTTGGTTTTGTTGCTTTGCTATGCGCTTTTTTATTCGTTGTCGGTCGCGACGAGCGGTGCTATTGTCGGCATCATTTTTGTGTTTGCCGCCGTTAATCTGCGGTATGTAATCGCCGCAAAAAAGAACTATGACAACACGAAAGAAAAAATTGCAGCATGCACTTATGAATATCGTGTCTTTGCGGATTATCTTGAAATTTACATTTACCGAAACGGCGAGCAGGTCCGCCAATCTAAATTGTCGTTTGAAAATATCGAACGCTTTTTTGATGTCGGCGATTATATTCTTTTTCAAAACGCCGGGCAGGCTTTTACTTTACGAAAAAGCGATTTGAAAGCAGATTCCTTTTTCTTGACCTATCCGCAAATGCACCCGGAGAAAGCGCCTTATTCCGACGCAAACCAAAAGCAAAAGATTGTTTCCAACACGCTCATTTTTCTGCCACTTGCATGCCTTCTTCTTGCGCCGGCGCTGTTGGGCAAGTTGGGCTTTGTATATTCCTGGATTTTGTATATCGGCGCGGCTGTTTCCGTGGCTTCCTTTATTTACGGTGTGACCGCCAAGAAAAAAGGCTATAAAAAATACAGGTTAAATTTGGCGGTGGGAATTGTCTGCGGCATTCTGCTTCTGGTTTTCGGTTCCTATTGTTTCATTTTCCGAAATTTATATTAAAATTCTGTTTAAAAACCCCACTCGGCGAAAACAGCCGGGCGGGGGTTCTTTTTAGTTTTGATAACAGATTTGCTGCCGGTTCACTTGCTCGAAAACAACAGGCGCGCACCCGTCTAAATCCGTTTTGTGCATAGAAACCGCCGAAATCTGATTGTTGTTATAGGTCTTATAATAGTAAATGCCGCGGCTTGCGTTGATGCAGCAGGAATAGGTGGTTCGGTCGAATTTGTTTTCCGGCGTGCGCACCGAGCCCGCGACCATGGCGACGTTGTCAAGAATATGGAAAAACTGCGTGACCGACGCTTCTTCGCCGCTCGGCAATTCCGAATTCCATTTGCAGAACGCCGCGCGCACGAAACGCGAAGCGGGCGAGGCATCGCCGGGAAGCCCCAGAGCGCCCATGCCCTGCCCGTAAGGGGTAAGTTTCAGCGCCGGTGCAAACCGATTTTTCGGCGGGTTCGAGGTTAAATGCATATAGTTTTGCAAGTTGGTCAACTGAAACGGGAACGGCGGGTTGTTGGTCAATACACCGACCGGGTTTTCATAAAGGTGCATGCCGTCTTTTGTACTTTCCAAAGCCAAACTTTGGTCTTTGTCCGCAATGTGCCAGTGCAGCGGCGCGACCGGGTAACCGTCTTTAAAAGCGGTATGTGTAATGCAGACGGCTTTGAGCTTTTCTTCTGCTTCTTTCACCGTCGCGCAGGTGCCGAGCAAAAAGCCGAATAACTCGAACGGCGCAAGATTGGTTTTTCCGCTTTCGGGCGTTTCGGCATAAACCGCGTTTCCCGGGAAATTGAGCGCCGCAAGGCAAAGCCCTTTTTCATTGACCGCTTCTGCATATAACGGGCAGCCGTCCGTGATTTGCGCTGTGCCGATCATGGCATAATGTTCTGAAAGTGTCCCTGCGAACTTAAAAACAAACGGATATCGCCGCGGTGTGATGACGATTTTTTCGCCGAAATTATATTCCAAATCTAAATTCCTGCCGAAATAAAAATCCGACGACTGAAACGTAAGGCTTGTGCACATACTTTTTCCCTCCTGCAATTATGGTTTACAAAGAAAAGCGGAAAATACCGAAAGGCATTTTCCGCAAGGTAAAATTATTCTTTCTTTTTCGCTTCTTTTTCGGCTTCCTCTTCTTCCAACTGTTCGGCACGGTCGCGAACGCTTTTGTCAAAATCAATCAGCCGGTGGGTGTAGGTGGTGTTCATATAGTCGGAGGTGATAATGAAATCCGCCGTCGCTTTGTTGTTCGCCATCGGAATGTCAAACACCTGCGCAATGCGCAAAAGGGCTTTCACGTCCGGGTCGTGCGGCTGGGCGGTCAGGGGGTCTGAAAAGAAAATGACAATATCTATTTTGCCGTCGACAATCCGCGCCCCGATTTGCTGGTCGCCGCCGAGCGGCCCGCTGTTAAAGCCGCGAATGGGAAGCGCCGTCCGTTCCGCAATCATACGCGCCGTTGTGCCGGTGCCGAACAGAAAGTGATGCTTGAGAATTTCTGCGTTTTCCTGGCACCATTCAATGATTTCTTCCTTTTTGTTGTCGTGCGCTATAAGCGCAATATTTTTCTGCTTGCCGATAACTGCCGGTTTGTAATCGTAGGAAAATTCCATAAAAAAGACCTCCGCGCTTTCGCGCTTTGTTGAAATTGCTTATCAGTATACCACGGAACGAAAGAATCGGTCAAGGCGGCGACACATAAAACGTGATTATTTTTGTTAAAGGAGACTTTTCTTGCAATTTGCCTTGCGGGAAGCCGTGAAATATGGTATTATGTTTTTTAAACTGTGAGAAAAGAAGGGGAAAAATGGATTTTCAGACTGTATTCGGTCCGGGCCTTGGCGGTCCGTCCGATTTTTACCGCATTCCCTCTTTGGTAACGACCAAAAACGGGGTCGTGGTTGCCTGTGCCGATGCGCGCTATTGCTCGGGCATGGACAATCCGAACCGGATTGATAAAGTCGTTCGCCGAAGCACCGATAACGGCAAAACCTGGGGTCCGTTTATCCTTGCCGTAGAAGAGCATGGGAAAACGCAAATGCGTTCTTCCGCTGCGATTGACCCGGTGATGACTTACATACCGCAAACCGGGCGGATTTTATTGATGTATTCCCACACACCCGCCGGCGTCGGAATTCGCAACAGCAAAAAAAGCGTAGCCGAAGACAAAGACGGCAACCGCTTTGTCAACAGCCGTTTCCATAAATACCTTTGGAAAGGCGACCGCCTCTTTTTCAGAAACGGCGGTGAAACGCCTTATACCGTGCGCGGAAACGGTGACGTGATGAAAGGTGAAAAACGAATCGGCAACCTTTACACCGGCGACCGTTTTAAAGAGGAAAGCACTTCGACGCTGATGCTTTGTTACAGCGATGACGACGGGCTTACCTGGTCGAAGCCGCGCTCGTTAAATTGCCAGGTCAAGCGCGATTATATGAGCTTTATCGGCCCGGGGCCCGGCTGCGGCATCGTTTTAGAACAGGAATCGCATAAAGGCAGGGTTGTCGTTCCGATTTATTTCGGCACGCGAACTTTTCCGCTGCGCCTTTCCTGCACGGTCGTTTACAGCGACGACAGCGGTGAAACCTGGACGCTCGGCGAAACGCCGAACAATACGCGGCTTATCGACGGTGAGCGTGCAGACTGCCGGAAGATTAAAACCAAAGATATGCTGACCGAGTCCCAGCTGATTGAGCAAGCGGGCGGCACCTTGAAATATTTCATGCGCAACCACGACAGCCGGCACAGCACAGCGGTAGCTTACAGCCGCAACGGCGGCGGCAGCTGGGAGGATTTCCGCTTAGACGACGCGCTGCCCCAGCCGGTGTGCCAAATGTCTGTTATAAAACTTCGCGGCCTTGAAAAGCCGACCGTTGTGTTTTTGAACCCGGCCGACCGCAATAAACGCTGCAACGGCGTTTTGCGGCTTTCCGAAGACGACGGCGAGACGTTTCCTTACAGCCGCACCTTAAAATCAGGCGATTTTCTTTACAGCGCGATGACACAGCTCCCCAACGGCAACATCGGCATTTTGTTCGAGCCGGACAACAGCTGCAAAAACCTGGAATTCGCTGAAGTGTCTCTCGACTGGATTCGCGCGGGAGATTCCGACTAATCAACCAAACGCTTCGGCGTATTATAAAAGGCGTATTAAAAAAAGGAAGGGAAAAAAGCTGTGAAAAAAACAAAACAGGGGAAGCACCAGAGAATTTCTGCGCTGCTTTCCAACGTCCGGCAGTATTGGAATGAACCGTCTCCCGGGCACTATATGCCGTACCGCGAGGTCGTGGCATACTCCGCCGGCGGCATCGGCGTCAAGTTCTTGGCTGTTATGGCGACGAACATGATTTTGTCGGCGACGAACGTGTTAATCAGCAACACGCTCGGCATTAAGCCCATGCACGTCTATATCCTTTATTTCATTTCGGTCATTGTCAACATTCCGCTGTCGGGTATCCGCGCGAATATCATCGACAATACCCGAAGCAAAGAGGGTAAATACCGTCCGTACATAGTCAAAATGGGTATCCCGAGCGCGATTGTAACCATTGCGTTTGTTTGGTTCCCATACAACAAATTCGGCGCATTGTTCGGCGAAGGGACGATTTTCGGCGAAGAAAAAGCCTATGTCGTGACCTGCGCGCTGATTTTGCTGTTCAACTTTATTCAAAACTTCTTCTATTACTTCTTTACCGAAGCGTACGACAACCTGATTCACGTGCTTTCCCCGAATACGCAGGAGCGCGCGGACGTTTCCACAATCAAAGGCGTTGTGTATTCGCTCGCCCCGTCGATTTTGAGCCTTGCGATGCCGATTTTCGCAAACCTGCTCACCAACGACAACCTGTATGACATTCGCCTGTATCGCTACATTTACCCGCCGATTACAATTGTTTCGGTCATTTTGAGCATTGTCGTTTACGTCAATACCAAGGAAAAAATCGTCCAGGCGAAAACCCACGTTATTCAGATTCGCTTCATGGACTCTTTGCGCGAGGTTTTGCGCAACAAATATTTCTGGGTCATCGCCATGGCGACGTGGCTCGGTTTCCTCGAAACCTCCATGTCGGTCATTTTGGGCTGGCTTTACAGCTACGGCGGCATTTGCAGCGGCCCGGTCTATTCCGTGATTACGCTGATTTGCCAAAACGCAGGTCTTGTCGGCATGCTGCTCGCGCCGTTCGCGATTCGCAAATGGGGCAAACGCGTCGTGCTGATTTCGACCAACGTGCTCAATATCGTGTTTATCGGTCTGATGTACCCGGTTGTCCGCACCATCGATATGACCGGCAAAAGCACCAGTGTTTTGGACACCTGGATGCCGATTATCCTTTTGGTTGTCTGCTTCTGGATGAACAACCTGATGAATGCGTTTATGCAGATTTTGACCCCGTCGGTCAACGCCGATATCCGTGACTATCAGCAATATGTCAGCGGCGAGCGTATCGACGGTATGTTTTCCACCATTACCGCGGTCGGCGGCTTGATTACCGTCGCGAGCAGCGGCGTTGTCAACTTCCTGTATGACCGTTTCGGCATCAACGAAGCGACAGCCGAACAGGTGCTCAATAACCCTGAGGTTATGAATAAGGTGCTGCGCAATGGCAATGTCGTCAAAGATGTCATCGCCGAAACCGACACGTCCAGCATTGCCTATTTCTCGCTGTATGACGGCGACGTTCTCCAAACCATTTGCGGCGTTTTGATTTTGGCGTCCATTGTCGGCGCGTTTATCAACGTTCTGCCGTATTTCTTCTATGACTTGACCGAGCTCAAACAGCAGGGTATGATTCGCGTTTTGAAAATCCGTGCGTTCTTTGAGGACTTCGGCAATAACACTTTGAGCGACGAAAACTTGGTCGAAGTCGTGGAAATGGTTGACCAGGCGAAAAAACTGGAAGGCGCAAAAGAAATTGAAGTGAACGATGACGAGCTGAAAGCCGCGAAAGCGTCGAAGAGCAAAGCTGCCGTGAAAGCCGCCAAAAAGCACAAAAAAGAAATTGCAGCACAGAACCAGGAAATCAAGCTGGCGCCGTTCGTGCTTAAGGAAATGTCCAAATTTGAAAGCGAGCTCGGCAAACGTCAGATTGCCGACGCCAGCATGATTTATAACGCCGGTCTTGCGGGACTCGGCACATACTCCGTTAAAGAGCTTCGCGAAAACCTGAGAAAAGCGAAAGCGCTTCCGAAGAATACCGAAGAAGAAAAGGAAATGCGTCAGTATGCAATCCACTTCTGCCGCACAAGACTGACCGCCCGGAAATATCAGAAAAAATATTACGGCGACAAGACAATGGAAGTGCCGGACAACAGCAAGTTAAACGCCCTGTTCAATACAGAAGAGGGCTACGATGAGCAGGAACAGGCGCTTTATCAACAGCTTTTTGAAGCGCAGGAAGCCAAAGACGCAGGCAAGAAGAAAGCCGTTAAAGCGGAACTGAAAGTGCTGAAAAACAAGTTTAAACAGCTCAACAAAGACATTCATGAAGAGCAAAATCAACATGTCAACTTCAACCGTTCCGCAAAGCCTTACCTTGACGCGAGAAATCTGTTGAGACAGGCTGAAAACTATACGCACTTCGCGGAAATTCAGGAACGCTATGAGCAAATCAAAGCATCCGCCGCAACCGTCGAAGCTTAATTCCCCAATAATAAAAATTTACCGCCGCAGTTTTTCTGCGGCGGTTTCGCTTTTTATAAAAAATGCAGTTGCGGCAAACAAAAAGAAAAGCCCGAAGCTTTTTAGCTTCGGGCTTTTTGGTGGAGACAGAGGGGATCGAACCCCCGACCTCACGGATGTGAACCGTGCGCTCTGACCAGCTGAGCTATGCCTCCGTATAGGGAACGGACCGTTCCCGTGGTCCGAGTGACAGGATTCGAACCTGCGGCCTCATGGTCCCAAACCACGCGCGCTACCAACTGCGCTACACCCGGGAATTTGATGCGCTGCCGAAAGCTTCCGCCGGCTCTAAAATCAAAATGCTTGATTATTTTACAACAGAAAAATGCTTTTGTCAATTAAAAATGAAAATCTGTGAAAAATTAAATTTTAGGCTTGCAAAATGTGACGACATGTGATACTATATTCGAGCGGTTTTAATCTGAACCGCAAAAAGTGCATATCCGGGTGTGGCGCAGTTGGTAGCGCGCTTGACTGGGGGTCAAGAGGCCGTGAGTTCAAGTCTCGCCACTCG